>Ga0116231_10007838_pt1 | contig 19209 bp, 16 predicted proteins | sample S1TSphgellanicum_2_FD_89695 | JGI IMG/M metagenome (GOLD analysis project Ga0116231, IMG submission 89695) | Host-associated microbial communities from peat moss isolated from Minnesota, USA - S1T2_Fd - Sphagnum magellanicum MG | ecosystem: Host-associated > Plants > Peat moss > Unclassified...
AACACGGACACACAAGACTCACCACGGCCCGGACTTGGGGGAAGCCACCACCTTCCCCCTTATAGTATACTCTGCAGCTCTCCACGGAGGCTACATCCAAATGGTTATTTTTCCCGGGACTCCCGAGTGGGAGTCCCGAAATCGCGCCAAATGGGACTCCCGGGACTTTGGAGCCCCATAACTTTGCGAGCAGACCTCGGATCACGATGCGGTCTAAAGCAAAGTTGTAGGTCTCGTCGAGACCTTTTCAACAATATGTCGCACGTTCTCTGCAGCCAAGTATTTCGGGTCGATTCCCGACTTTTAGTGGTCGGGAGTCAAAACTGGCAAACTCCCGAGAATTCGACTCCCGACCCTTCTTTTGGCCATAACTTATGTTTCAGATGTCCAAATGAGCAATGCGAACCCATTTTAGATATTTACGCTTCAAGAGCTTTTCAATGATATAAAGAATGCCACAAGACATTGAGGTTTGACCCCTGCAATCCCTCTCTGAAGTTTTGGGAGTCCACCGGGACTCCATCTCCCAAAGTGGGAGTTGCCTTGGGAGTGTGAGTGTTCACTCCCTCACACTCCCTCACACTTTCTTACACTCCCGGGCTTGCTCTTGCCTTAACTCTCGGGCTTCCTTTTGCCTTAGCTCCCGGGCTTCCTCTTGGCCCGCAACCTTACAACCCCTTTGTCTTTGGTCCCGGGCCCAAAGCTAGGGTTACGACAACATATAAAACCATGGCATCCACAAGAATTCTCTTTAGATTATTTGAAGTGGCCCCATGAACCACTCACTGCAAGGATAACAACAAAGCAGGTACACAACCAATTTTCAACCACATATCCAACGTAACAGTCAACAATTTATCCTTCTCCTTTATTGTAGAACAAAATTTACACTTAACTTGATGCACTTTCCCATCTTCACTCGTAACTAACTCAGGCCATGGAAGTTTAGCATTCCATGTGTTATGGAAAACTTTATTCTGTTCATATTCCTTTAGTTTTTCACTTGTTTTCTTCAGCATAAATCCACAAGTATGCTTCAAAAGGAGGATCAAAAGGAGAGAACAGGTTTGGGTATTATTGGTTAGATGCTACTACATAAGAAATGTTCAAGGTAGACTTGTTAAAGGGGTACGTTAATTACACTGTTTTGGATGAATAAAACATTAAAAATAGAGATTGACCATTGGACATTGGAGGTTTTAAATTTTGAATTCTTGTTTGGTTTTTAATCATGTTGATGGTGACTTGCGACTACCCAAAGATGGAACTTTTGGGGGAAAGGAGATCATTTTTAGACACATTATTTTGAAGTGAGGATAGATGTAGTTACTTTGTAATAGAAGTTACAAATTATGTTTTGGAGATACCACATGTAATTTTTTTGTTTTGATTTTGTTTCAATGGAACATGGGATTTTTTGTTGTGTTTTGATTAAAGTTTTTAGTAAACAAGAGAAGTACAAACTTTTGCAATGATTTTCATATTCATTTTGTTGTGTGAATTTTTTGTAGTATAAAAAATATAAGGAAATGAAGTGTAATTCTATTTCTAAATTTTCTAAATTTTATTTTGAAGTATATATTTTAATTATATGAAATAACCATGAATTTTGTGTTTTAATGAACTACAAAGGCATGTGTGTGTAGAATCAATGTAAGAGTTGTGAAAATGTGCATATTGTAGTGTAAATTTCTTGTTATAATAAATGTGGAATAGGTTTGTAGGGATTCAAGCCACATCTACCAAGACTGTTCTTGAGAAAAAAATGACGAAACTTGAAGTTCTAGGGTGGATTTAAAGGTGCCATCTTTGACAAGGTAGACAGTTTGAACAAGAAATGGACATCAACTTTTAAAATGATTGGTGATGGGATTATTGGTCGACCAACTCAAAACCTAAATCACAAGCAAATGAGCAATAATGGTTGCTTGGATTGAATAGCTATGGCTACTTGCATTGAACAACTAAAGTTACTTGCACTCAATAGCTATGGCTCCTTGCACTATGCGTTAAATATTGCTTGCAAATTGAACATTGAACAACAATGGTTGCTAAGGTACTAAGCTCGAACCCTAATCCTAGAAAATTCACAATGATGGCTTAGGCTCAACTTGAGGTAAAATGACTCAAGAACACAAGAATGTGACCCTAATCCCAAACAAACATAGAGTTTAGACTCATGATATCACATCAGCTCAGGTTCAAGCTAATTGTGAATCACGATCCTAATCCCACATCAGTAATAGTCTCACAATGACGGACTCACAAGGCAAAATTCAAGCGTAGGCAAGAGGAACAAAAACTGAAGAAAGTGTGCAGCGTGCATTGTATTCATAACAATGGACTCACGAGGCAAAACTCAAGCGCAAGTAAGAGGAATAGAAACTTAAGAAACTTGCGTGCATAATGCACAATATTCACAACGATGGACTTGCTATCTTGTAGCTCAACATTCATGACTCATGAGCCATGAGTCATAACTCAACCTGCGGCCACCATTGCCTTCAATTATCCAAACTCCAGATTCCAATCATAATGCTCAAAACTTCAAAGCTTCACCCTGATCCCCTCTTAACTTTGCTAATGTCTTTAACTACAGAAAGATCTGCTTCTAAGTTCTGGCGATCCTACCTAACGTTGTGTAGGTAGCGATGGCAAGAGCTCCCATTTGGCGAGCGACAACAACCAGCGACTAGGACTGAAGTGATGAAGGTGATTCTGACGAAAGAAGGATTAGAGAGTTAGGGCATTGGCGAGATGGAACGCCAAATTGTTGCAATCTGGCGTCCATTAACCCTAACTAGTCGCCATATGTGGTGATGGGTTTAGGGTTTAAGGATAGAGCATCGGTGAACCATGAGGGTTTTGGTCTAGCCTTTCGGCAAATTTGCCTTAAAAAATCGGTTTTTTAGGCTTAGAGGTACGAGCTGCGCTTTTGGGTGGAAATATGGCGATATTTCACCACTAAAATAAACGCTGATCACCAGGTAGTTGCAGAACAAGCCCTCCCAAATGCAGTTGTGGATTAGTGCCTTCACTCTCAGGTTCATCCAGCAAGACAAATGTATCTCTGCCTGAATCAGGCTCAAGCGTGAGAAGTTCACCCGTGGAATCATACTGGGCATGAATAGCCTTGAATTCCAAAGAGTTTTTAAATTTGGAACTGCAAACTCAAATGATTTTCTCAGTTGCAAACACTCTTGCAAACACCATGGGTAGTCCTCCAAAAAGGTCTACAGCATGAGCAGTGGCACCTCCGGCCCCGGAGGTTAAATCAGCTGATGCAAGAATCACATTTTTTACATACAGAATTTGATAAATCACCCATAGTTGATTGCCCAGAACAAAGTACATGCAACTCCCCTCAAATGAGGGACTGTGGTTGAACCCAAGAAACAACAAATGTACTCATAAAAAGTATTTGAGGTTCAAATACAGTTCATTTTTAGTTGGAGGCATTTGGGCATTTAGGGTTTGTTGTCTTTCTTTTGTGTTTGAGGTTTTTAGGTGCGGGGGCGGGGGGTGTAAGGGGAGAAGCTGTTGTAGAGATGGCAGATGACAAGAAGAGGGTGAGGGAAGGGGATGCAGATGGAGGCGAAGGCATGAATGTAGTTGTTTTGACAGGGGACGACAATGAAGAAGTGGCAGTGGCGGGTGTCACTCTTGTATCCGTCAGCGATGAAAAAACTCATGCAGGTGATAGGGACAAGATCGAGACCAAGAAAGCCAGGTTACAGGAAGCCATCTTGGTTGTACAATGCTCTGAGGAAGCTGTAACAGCGTTAGAAACAGAAGTTGTAGAAGACAAGACTTTGACGAGAAGAGAGGTTCTGATTGACGACCACCATTCTTGTTTCGTGGAGGGTCCTGCAGCAGAAGATGGAGAGGAAGCCGTGCAGATCGTTCCGCCTTCACAGGAACTCTCAGAAAATGGTAGGCAATCGTAACGCTTCACATAAGGTCTTTGCATTGAGGATTCTGAACTCCATTTCAGAATTTTTTCTGCGACGGCAGATTTCTGCAGAAATTCTTTATCAATTGAAGTTGCTGATGTGGAGTTCCTGTGTTCCATGCATATGCAAGCAGAAGATGGACACTTTCTTTTTGAATTCTTTGTCAGTTTATTGTTTGAAAATCCTAAAGAATCAGCTCAACAGAATCATTGTGGGTTGAGCTGTCTTTTGGAATGCTGAGACTTTTTTCTTTTGGGGGTGAAATTGCTACAAAATTTGGTTCAGATATGGATGGTCAAGAGGATTGTGAAGGAAAGGCTGTTATAAAGAATGACAAGAAGGGGATGAATGTGCCTGGAGGGAGGCCGGGGAAGAAGCGGAAAATTGCAATGTTGCTTGCATATTGTGGAGCAGGCTACCAAGGCATGCAGAGGAACCCTGGAGCAATCACTATAGAGGGTGAATTAGAGCAGGCACTTTTTCGTGCACAAGCCATTGCCCCATGCAATTTTGGTGATTTGAGAAAAGTGGATTGGATGCGAGCTGCAAGAACAGACAAGGGAGTGAGTGCAGTTGGCCAAGTAATCTCTGCTCGTTTGGTAATTGATCCCCCTGGATTTGTGGACCGAGTGAACCAGCATCTTCCAAAACAGATTCGGGCACTTGGCTACAAGCGAGTGACATCCAATTTCAATGCCAAGCAGATGTGTGATCGCCGGCGATATGAGTATCTGGTTCCAGTGTATGCATTTGATCCAAATGCTCATCACAACCGTGAGACTGTTCTGGCCTGGACAGAGAAGAAAGAAGCTGACAGGCGAGAACGATTGGAGAAGAGGAAGGCAACAGAGAAGAAAACAGTGGAGATTTGTCATCCTGCTGAGTTCAAGCAGAATACTATTGAGAGCACACAGAAAGACAACCTTCTTGTTGGATCCCAAGTGGTCGCTAGTGTGTCTAATACCAGTGTTCAATTTTCCATGACAGAAGACCTTGTGGATGGTAAGCCCACCATAGCAGATTAATGACTTTAGCATCTTGGGTTTAGGGTTCAGTCCTTGTGTGAACTTTTAGCTGCTGTTTTTCTACCAACTTCTTTTGAACAGATGGAGCTTTACACAAGTTTGCAAAGTGGTGATGACTGTGCAGAGTTCACTTACAATGTTTCTCACCACTGCAGGAAAGTTATCTGAGTCTCTGACCAAAGAAATTGAATTAAAAGCAGGGGTTCAAGAGGGGAAAGAGAGTACAGCCCAACCTGCAGAAGCAAAAGCTGAACTTGAATCAAACAAAGATGCTGAAGCAGAGGTGCCCCCCTTGCAGAGTAACAGAGTGACTGACGTGGAAGATGACAGGAATGTTCTTGTTAGTGCTGTCCCTGTCTTAGACAAGACAGAAGCAAGTGCAGAGTCCAAATTTGTGTTTGGTGAGAAAGAAATGGAACACTTGAATACAATTCTGGGTAAGTATGTGGGCACTCACAACTTCCACAATTTTACAGCCCGGATAAAGGCAGAAGATCCGAGTGCAAAGAGATATATTCTGTCATTTGAGGCATGTGAGGTGATTGAAGTGGAGGGCATGCAGTTTGTGCGATGCACTGTCTTAGGACAGAGCTTTATGCTACATCAGATCCGCAAAATGATTGGGATGGCAATTGCTATAATGCGCGGGTGTGCTCCTGAATCCATCATTGACACTGCTCTACGAAGGTTAGTGTAAACATTGTTTCTCATCCTTAAATCCAATAGTTAAGAATAATGTAGCCATTTCATTTTTGCATAAGTGGCAAATCTACAAATGGATCTAGTGGGACAATTAACATTGTGCTGCTAAATACAGATGGAGAGTCAGCAAGCAACATGAACTATCAGTGTGATTCGGCATCAGCATATGCATCACAACTAATCAATTATATGTTGTGCTTGTGCAACAGAGATACTGATGTAAATGTCCCAATGGCACCTGAGCTTGGCCTTTTTCTCGATGAATGCTTTTATACTGGTTACAACAAAAAGTTCAAGAATACTCATGATGAAGTTTCTCAAAAGGGCTTTGAAAAGGAAATTGCTGATTTCAAGAGGGAGGTTATATACTCTCATATTCAGTTGACTGAGGTAAAGGATGGTACCATGGTCATGTGGCTCCATTCGCTGAATGATAGAAACTACCCAGATTTTGTCACAGCCAGGGAAGCAGCACCAGCTAAAATAGATTAGGGATGCTTGCATGTACTATCTTCTGGGAAATTTTGTTATTGCAATGCCTCTGATTTATGACCCCCAAAAGAGAGTGTAAAGGGGTATATTTTGTTGCTGATATGTTTCTTTTTTCAGTTCATTAATTTAACAGTCTTTTCTTCATACTGTAAGCAAGGAATCTTCTCTATCACCAAGATACAAACAATGGAAGTTCATGAAGTCCTTCAATCTGAAGTTATGATAGCAAAGCAATCTTCCATGCACCAGAATTGAGAGCGAGAGAGAACCACATGAACTAGTCAGATCTGCCTGTTGCAGTTGAATTAGTATTTGTGTCTGACTATCAATGCATCTGCTCTACATGAATCTCACTATGCCTTCGGCTTAAATGCTTGATTGTGTGAAGGCAGGAAACAAAAAATGAACTGAAGCCTGCTGTCCCAAGCTTCTTGGAACTTGAACAAAGATAATATTGACAGGTTTTTTATTAGCTAGATCTCAGAGTGCCACCAGCCAACATCATGACTGAATCTTCCCTGTATCTTGCTTCCAAAAGTGTGATGGAAGTTTGCCACACAAATTTGCTTGCACAATCTTTTGTGCATATTATTGTTGGCTTATCTTCCACTCACCATCCACAACCGATGAAGTTGGTGAGGAGTAATCACAAACAAATGGTATTCCCTGCAAAAACACAACCACCATGAAAAATTTACGTAGGACATATGGGCAGGTGATCAACTGGACCACTGGTAAAACCAGCATCCAATTTACTACATTGAACTCTGAAGTACTCAGGAAGAAAAAACACAGCAAAAAAATGAGCAACAATGACAGACCTTGACACTGACCACACCCCACCCAGCTTCCCACTCCTCTGTACACACACAAAACCTTGCAAGTCGACTCTCAAGGAAATACTGAAAAGACCCTGTGACAAGCATGGACAAGGGATTGCAACCAATTAGGCTACCCTATCTATCAGAAAAGCCTCCCTCCCCTCTCGGGGTTTCTTCTATCTATCAGAAAGCACAGCAATTGCTGAGACATTAACACAAGCAGGACAAAGCAATGGAGAAAGGAGAACAACCAGTTACAACACTTACTGTTTTTTTGATTAATCCGAGCAGGAAACACAGCAACTGGAAAAGCCCATTCTATACAGCTCCCCTATGGCCAGAGTGAACCAGCCCCCATGACTGCACCAGTTGGCTGTTCTGTCCATAGGATGGGTGTCCTTTTCTCATCCTGCCCCTGACTCTCAGGTAACCAACATAGTACCACAGTCAACGTTTTTTAGTTGCTGATCTTTGATTTTTTTTTCTTGGCCCTTTTTCTCAGCCCTGACCTCCATCCTACCCTGCCACCTAGTTACCTTACAAACCTAGCTATCCTATTCACTTACATCTTGTCCCTACCTACCAACTACAACCAACCCCCTTACCTGCTTACTCTTTATCCTTTCAAGGCTAAATCTCTACCTTTTGACAAAATATCTATCCCTTCTTGGCTAAACCTTTATCTCTTGGCAAAACTTTTTTTCTCCTTGGTTAAACCTTTATTTATCGACAAAACCTTCTTACTATGGCTAAACTTTTACTTATTGGTCAAAATTTTCTATTGTTTGGCTAAACCTTCACTTATTGGCAATTTTTATATATTCCTTGGCTAAACCTATATTTATCGGCAAAACCTTTATACTCCTTGGTTAAAGCTTTACTTATCAACAAAACCTTTCTACTCCTTGGCTAAACCTCTATTTATCGGCAAAAGCTTTATACTCTTTAAGTAAACCTTTACTTATCAACAAAACTTTTCTAGTCCTTTGCTAAGCCCTCTATTTCTTGACAATTTTTTTTTAATCTTTGGTGAAACCTTCACCTCTTGACAAAACCTTTCTAATCCCTTGTTAAACCTTTACCTCATGGCAAAACCTTTTTATTCTTTAGTTAAACCTTTAATTTTCAACAAAATTTTTATATATTATTGATTAAACCTTTTTTTTTAATTTAAACTTCCACCACTTGGTTAAACCTTTACCTTTCAACAAAATATTTATTTATTTTTGGATAAACCTTCTAAGGATTAGCAAAACCTAACGCGATCCCAAGTTCCTAGTTAGACCCAAGATGGGTCTAAGTTATTCAAACAACGGAATTGTGAGGAACTTGGGGCACACTCCCAGCTCTCAGCACTAGAAGGGGTAGAGGAGCATGCTGAAGCTTTGGAATGGGACTAGGAAAAGTGACAAGCTTTAGTTACCTACTCCAACCTGCATCAAACCAACCAACAAGTTGGTTATATCACTTTCTAGAACACCTTTAGTGCTAAGACAAGCCACGGGCAACTTTGGATTCACAAGACTCATCACGGCCCGGATTCGGAAGAAGCCACCACCTTCCCCCATACAATATTCTCTGCGTCTTTCTGCGGCACCTACATCTGAATGGATTTTTGTCTTGGGACTCCTAAGGAGGAGTTTCGAAACTATCCCACCTTGGACTCCCAAGATTTTGCGAGGTCATAACTCTTTGTTCAGACCTCCGATTGTGATGAGGTCTAAAGCAAACTTGTAGCTCTCCTCGAGAGCTTTTCAACGGTGTATCGCACTCCACTTGCACGCATCGGGGTTAGGTCGATTCCTAACTTTTAATGGTCGAGAGTCAAATTGTCAGTTTAATTTTCGACCCTTCTTTTTGCCATAACTTATGCTGCAAATGTTTAAATGGCCCATGCGAACCCATTTTCGAGATCTACATTGACACGCTCCCAAGTCCCTAGTTAGCCCAAGTTGGGGGCTAAGTTTCTCAAGTTGCGAAAATGTGGGGGACTCGGGGCACGCTCCCAGCTTCCAACACTAAAAGGGGTAAGAAGGGCATGCTGAAAGCTCCGGGATTAGACTAGGAAGAGGGACAAGCTATTTAGTTATTCGGTCCTGCATCCAAAACCAACCAACAAGTTGGTTAAAACTCATTCTACACCCTTTTGGTGTTGGGACAAGCCACGGGCAACCTTGGACTCACTTGATTCATCACGGCCCGAACTCGAGGGAAGCCACCACCTTCCCCCATATAGTATTTTCTGCGTCTCACCGTCGCACTTGCATCCGAATGGCACTTTTTCCCGGGACTCCCAAAGTGGAGTCCCGAAATTGTCCCGGTTTGGACTCCCGAGACTTTGGGCGTTCATAACTTCTCGCCCCGACTTTGGATTGGGACAAGGTCTGAAGCAAAGTTGTAGCTCTCCTCGAGAGCTTTCCAATGATGTGTCGCACTTCACCTGCACGTGCTCGGATCGGGTCAATTCCCGACTTTTAGTGGTCAGGAATCAAACTGGCAGTTTGACTCCCGGCCTTTCCTTCGACCATAACTTATGCTACAGATGTCCAAATGGCTCATGCGAGACCATTTTGGACATCTACACTTCAAGAACTTTCCAACGGTATAAAGAACACCTCAATGCAAAGTGTTTTGACCCTTGAAATTGAACTTTGAAGTTTTGGGAGTCTCGGAGGACTTCCAAGTCCCATTTTCGGGAGTGTGAGTGGCGACCTCACACTTCCCTCAAAGTGAGGTTGCGACATACATTTTGATAGCTTTCCAATGATATAAATAACACCCCAATGCGAGGTGTTTCGACCTTTGCAATCAAATTTTAAAGTTTCGGGAGTCCCGGAGGACTCCCAAGTCCCAATTTCGAAAGTGTGAGTTTCATACTCACATTCTCTCAAAGTAGGGTTGCAACAAAACCTATATTTCTTTTTAGCTAAACCTTTGTTTCTCAACAAAACCTCTTTGTTTTTTGGTTAAACTCTACCTCTTAGCAAAACCTCTACCTTGTGGAAAAACCTTTTAATTTATTAACAAAGTTTCCATGTCTTTTTGTTTAAACCTTTTCCTCTTAGCAAAAAAAAATCTATTCTTAGTTAAGCCTTTACTTTTCAACAAAATGTTTTTGTTTTTTTGGCTAAACCTTTGCCATTTAGTAAAACCTTTATATTTTCTTGGTTTTTTTTTTAATTACTTAACTAAATTTGTACATATTAGTAAAAAAATTATACTTATTCATTAATTATCTTTATTTTTAAATTAAATTTCTATGTATTGACAAAACTTTTATATTTTTTGGTTAAACCTCTACCTCTTAGCAAAACGTCTATTTCATCATGGTTAAACCTTTGCCTCTTATCAAAACCTTTATTTTTTCTTGGTTAAACTCTTTCTTGTTAACAAAAACATATATTTCTTGATAATGCCACTTTAATTCTTAGCAAAAAATTTACTTGTTGGTAAAACCCACCTACCCACACATCATCGTACCTACCTATGCACTTGCAAATTGTGGATTTCCATTGCAGAAATTATAATGTAAAATGTGGGTATTGCAAAGGAATTGTAATATTTAAAATTAGCTTGATTCAAACTTGTGATGACAATAAACCACTAACCCCAAATGTGGGTATTGCAATTGTAGAATTTTTTTGATGGTAGTCTTTTATTTCCATTTTGGACCATGTAATGCAAGATGTACTTAATTTAATTAAGCAATAGGCTTGATAAGTTTATAGTTAAAAAGACATCAAACATTTATGAATATTTGCATAATTTTTAATACTAATCAAAATCAATCCTATGTTGGATTTTGGTAAGATTCTTTCACATATAAATATTTGTAACAAGACTCATTTTATTTCTTTTGAAGGTGAATGAAGAAGGTTTCAAGTTAGGCCCTCAAGTTGAAGTGACCACACTAAAGGTAAAAGAATAAACTTTTATTTCATTTGCATAATTTTTTCTTTTCATTGTGTTTCAACTTTAATTCATTACAACGCCTAGAAGATTATTTGATTGGATTTTTATATGTTTATATAGCTATTAATTTTCATGACATTTACCATTAAAACTGTTTAGGTTTATATTTTGGGGCAATTAGTTTTAAACTATAAGGTTAATGTTTCCATTCATTAACATTTTTAGTTGATTAACTTTAAAATTCAAAACATAATTGTTATAAAACTTTTTAATATTCCATTTTATTTGTTTGTATAATTATTAGGTTGAGAATATCTACCATTGGGATTATTTAAGATTTTAAGTTTAAGGGTTTAATGAAATGTGTGTTGATTTATTTAAGTTATGTTTTCAAATCAAGTTACAACTCCTTTGAACGCGACATCATCCTTTAACATCAATAGTATGACATTTTAAATCATTTTTTAATTAAAAAAATGGTTTTGTTCTTAATTTAGGGAAATTAATCTCCTTGGATGGTTTTAACATTATCATCAAATTCCACTAAGAATGTTCCATGTTTGATATATGGATTTAACATTTTGGCCTCCCATAGATAGTGTGAATTTAAGGTCATAAATGTCAATATTACATTTTGTCACCTAGATATAATGTGCATGTTTAAATTGTCATGCAAGTGTTGCATTTCCTTTTCTCACATATGGTGTGAATTTAGGGTCATAATGTCAATATTACATTTTGTCATTCACGTACAATGTGCATTTTTAAATTGTCATGTAAATTTTGCATTTTCCTTTCCAATATATAATGTGGATTAAGTTCATAATGTGGGTATTACATTTTGCCCCCACATATAGTGTGCATTTAAAAATTGTCATGTAAGTATTGCATTTTTTTCTTCCATATATAGTATGGATTAGGATCATAATGTGGGTATTGCATTTTACCCCCACATATAGTGTGCATTTTTAAATTGTCATGCAAATATTACATTTCCTTTCCCATAGATAATGTTGTTTATTAACCATCATGTGGGTATTACATTTAGATTATTCATAGATTTGTCTCAGAATTTCTAAACAATGAATGAAGCCATGAAGACTCCCCAATGAAATGGAACATTTATGAACGGGTACCCCCTTCATTACTACATTTCAAAGTTAACCATATTGTTGAATGATCATAGGAAATCCACCTTTCAATTTATGACCATGCAAATATTCAATGCATTGATTAGGTCCCAAACTTTTTCACATGCCAAGATGAATTTTCATGATTTTGATTTCATAAACATCACCTTTGGTAATAATAGTGTAAGGTGAAGCCTCATGTTTCACTTAGGAATTTTTTTGGTAGCCAAAATGGCTATCATCCATACAAAGATGTAAAAAAAATTCAATTATCTTTAGGAATATTTTGCCAAATTTGACTATAAACCAATAATAATTATAAAATTTTAATCATCCTTTTATATTTTTGGCTACACAATGAAGATTAAATATATGGACCTAGTGATTTTTATTTTTTCTTTTATCATTTTTGGTGATTGAAAACCTTCCAAATCCCTTACATTCCTAATTTTTTATTTTTTATTTCACTTTTTGGTGGAATTGTACTAGGAAAAAAAAATGTTGGTGAACCCCAAGGGTGGGGGGATTACTAATTTTTTCCAAATGCTTTACCATAGTAAGGCACCCATTAAATATGTATAAAACACATACAATCAACATTTTATATGAAATAAGACTTGATGTAAATTAAGGTTATTTTCAGCTTCATTTTCATATTTTAAGAAAAATCCACAAGCATTTTGAATCAATTCCAATGTTAAATTTCTCTTCTCAAAATTCAACCTATCAAATAATAATATATCACTACAATCAATTATTCATGGCAAGTACCTGCATTTGGTGACAACATGATGCACAAGAAACAATTTTTCAATCATTGCCAAATCCTTCCCAGGACATGTGTGTGGAACCATCCCAAAAGGTATAAATGTACCCAACTTTGGAGGAGTCTGTCATAATTCAAGCAATTATATTAAAACACAATATTAAGACACAAATAACCAGTTAGTATTTATTAAAATATCATGTTAATTTATACTTGACCTATTTCTAACAAGAATGATTGTGAACTTAGTTAACAAAAATTGTAATGATAATCATCCAACAACCACCATAAATAAATTATGTTTTTTTTATAAAATTCATCAATTTAAAATCTCGAAAACAAAGGCCACAAAATGCCTTCACAACCCAAGCATTTACATTCAAGTTAGTATAATCAGACTAATTAACAATTGGTTATAGGAATAAATAATATGTGAATAATAGTTTTTAATATATGAACTTACCTGAAATCTAGATGGGTCAAATGCCATAGGATTTGGGAAAAACTCTGGGTTCATATGTACTGCATATGGTGCTACCCATACGAACCATTTCTTTGGAATGTTGTAATCTACATTCATACCACATAACATTTTGCAACTTTGTGAGATTTAATTTGAACATAACCAATTATTAGTGCTAACAATGATATGTCAAGATTTGAAATCGGAAGATCCCTCAATTACTTTTGACATTATGAATCTCCACCATTTGAAAGTGGTCATGTTTGGATCACTCTTTTTTTTTTTGCGAATGTCTACAACATGAAATTAGAATTACATTACAAATGTCCCAAGCATTGATTTTGACTTAATTACATTGCAATTGAAACGTATTAATTTATTTTGCTATCAACCCATCAACCCATTTGGAACATCAAATACCAATTTATTTTGAGATAATTACTACAAAAAAACTAAACTCAAGGCAACTAAGGAACTCAGTGAGTGACAGGCTTTATGAATTCCAGTTTAAATACAAATAGTCAATGTTTGTGGATGATTATCTAACATAAAAAAAATGACACAACTTTAACCTACAACAATTTTGGAACTTACCTTTGTACTTTGTGTCTTTTGGTGCCTTCCTTGGTATGAATGGAACAGATGAATGATGTCTTAAAACTTCATCAATCATCTGTGTCAAAATCATAGTTTAACCCTAACTTACACCTAGAATTATGATAAATTTAAATATCATTCAATACTTTTTAATTTTAAAACATTGGCCCCAACTTCCAATGTTGTGTCTTTCTTCATTTTTTCGTTGTGATTTTTGCACTATGACAACAACAACAAAATTCAACCCATACAAAGGATTTTTTTTAAAGGCCAAAATTCATTGTATTTTTAATATAGGTTCTAGGAAATAGCCAAAATTTAAAATTTTACTTTTATATATGGTCTCTAGCCAAAATGGGCTAAATTTTCTTGTGGATGATCACCAATTTTGCTACATTGCAAAATTGAAAAATAAATAAAATTATTTTTTAAAAAACCTTAGCCCTAACTTAAAAAATAATGAAAGGAATGCTAAGAAACCAAATGGTTAAATTTATGTGTCCATTGACATGTTACACTACAAACTTTTTCTAAAATAATATCAAAGTTTACATATTAGACAATTACCTGTGTTGTGAGTGGCATAAATGTTTTCCAATTGAACCAGTCCAAAGTATTTCCTTCCATAATTTTTTCTCAAAGTTCATCTTGTTCAATCTGTGCACATAATATAACACAATCTTAATGAGTTCACAACTATTACATAATACTTATTTATCACCAAAATTTTCCAAACACCCTTTAATAATTTCAAAATTAAATGTTCAATATGTAAAGTTTGTGAAACTATATTTGCCAAATATAATTTTCTCAAAGTACGAATTTGAATTTTTCAGCTTGATTGATTCTCTCACTTATGGATAATCATGAAGGTATTTGACAACCACATTAAGAGATAATGACAAGCCACTAAAAGCACCAAATAATATAGCACTGATTCCTACAGATTTGTCATGGTTAGACATCTGTCCAACCCATGCATCTTCCACCACATAGCCTAAAAGGTCCTTATATTGTATTCCTTTCTCCCTCCTTTTTTCCATGCGTTATTTAAAAATGTGGTATTACCTATAATATATCAATGTTGAATGTTTGAAGGATATTCATAAAACAAAAAAAATCTAAACACCATATAACAAATCTGATTATTGAAAATTACATGCCACTTTAAATTACTAGGATAATTTTTCAATAATTATTGGAAACATGCAGTTTCATTATAAGTCCAATGTGCAAAAATTACACAAAAATACTTTTATGTGAACAAAAGTTGTGTACTAGAAAAAATGATTAAAATTTTTCCAAGATAATTTAAACATGACTAATTTTCATGGCACTATGTGGTTACTACATTTGAAACCTTGAAAAAAAAACCACAATAATGCATGCCAAAATTGAAATGTTTGGGTTTAAGAAATAGAAATTGGTGTGGGACCTTCAACGCCTTGTACCAAGTGAATGGGGGACAATTGATGTGAATACTTGAAATCATTCCATCTTGCATTTTCAATAATTCTTCTTTAATCTTGTTGGTGTCTCTAGTTCCAACCATCTCTGACCATCCCAACTCTAGTGCCACAGACACTACATACTACAAAAATATCCATAAGAGGGTGTTGTTTAGACCATTAACAAAATCATTGGCCCTTGTAAATTGGATCAATTCAAGTGTAATTCAAGTTGGTAATTATTTTTATAAAAAAAAACCTTATACTTGTTTAAATGGAAAGGAATATTGGTCACATGTCAAAATCTTTGACATCCTCCAAATAAAACGGGTATTGTGTTCATTGAACTTATTCATTAGGGAAATATGCCTTGCAGAAATTCACAACAAGAAAAAGCTCAAATTCATAAAACCAAATATCCAATTATTTACACATTGTTGCATATAGATATAAAAAATTTATTTCTACATGAAAATTTTGAAAAAATTCAAAAGGTATTTTGTTGATGAAACATTTAATTGAATCAATCAAAAAACACAAAATGACTATAATCCTAGACTAAATAATAAATACCTTAGTTAATTCACCCTCTGTATCCAATATTGTTCCCATACTTTGAAGAGAGTCAACAACTTACTTTACCAAAGAGTTCAGGAATGGGAGGTTCTTGTGGAGGTTTTCTCCTGAAAATGTTGTAAGTGTAGATTTCCTAGCCAAGGTGTCTACCTGAATTGCTTTGAGAGAATGGGGTTTGTGATCACTACTGATTAGTTTCATTATATGTTTAGGATAAGAAAGCAAAAATGACTTATGGGCAGTTATAAGAACAAACTTGATAAACTCAAGAGAGGTTGCAACAACAATAGGGTCAAGCCCCAATATTGATAATTTGAAGAGTTCCTGAAATCTACAAGTCCATCCATGAGTGCATTAAAGTTCTCCCCAATCAGTCATGAGTAAGAACAATATAATTGAAATGCAATATAATCTATTGAATTTTTAAGAATGCATATTTGAAAGATAGTAAAACATACAACTAGACTAAACTTATTTCCATAAGATCTATAAGGTGATTATTTTGGGAACTTGATTGTTATTAAAACTTTAAAGATACCTTGTTATATTCAATAACATGGCAATGAATATAATGTCATAAATTACAGAAAATTTGGAGCAATATAGGCAATTAGATTCATTACCATGGGTCTTCATAACATGGTACTACAAGTAATATAAAAATAATAACATATCCAAAAGTCATTGTTACAAATTCATAAGGTAATCGCATCCAATGGAGATGAATTTTGAACACCTGGAATTTTGGTTTGTAATAAATTGATGTGGTCCTTGCCACAAAAATTGTGCAAAGTCACCAACAATGGGCAAACATGAGCTAGTGGCAACATCTGTTTCTTAGTCAATGGGTTTGAGAAGCTAAAGAATGCAAAGCATGACATGGTTGCTATCAATGTGAGTGTTACCACCATCACCCATGTCCATGGAGAAAGGGATATGAGGTATTCCATAGTTTGAAAACTGCATGAATGTCCAATCCCCACACACCTCCCACCCCCCCCCACACACACATTTTGTTAGTTGCTAAGTTACAATATGGCTTTGTGAAGAAGAAGTTCACTACAAGTTGTAGAGAATACGTGAAGAAACTGAAAGATGCATTTCATGAGTCATAGTTTTGAGAAGCTCAAGATTCAAGAGGTCAATACAATTTGAATGTTCTCGACAAGCTCACATTTCAGGACCTTACATGTCAATGAACATATCAAAACTATTCATCCCTTATTGCAAATCAATTTTTACATAAAAATGCAAATGTTTCAAACAAATATGTGGACTTGAATGCATTTGCTTACACGGGATCATCAGATGGACCAAACCTGTAACCTTGTGGAATCCACAAAGAGCTCTAGCTGCAATTGTCATGGATATCACAATTGAGAAGAGAAAGGGGTTTTGTTTATTAATTGTCATGGGCAGCTGATGAGTGTTAAGAGGAAGCTCCCTTTCTAACCTCCCTTTGTGCAAGTGGTGATAAGAAAAGGAAGATAATTTCCTATCCTAATTTTATCATTGTTTTTTTTTTTCCCAAGATCCTATTAACGCTTATAGTACGCTCCTACCACAATGCTCGTTTCCTCCTTTTGCCAGCGTTTTTGAAAGCAATTGGGCAAATATAACTAAAAATTCAAAAATATTAAAAAGGATTAGAGAGAAAATTCAAAGGAGGTAAGTCGACAAGTGGATAAGAATTCGCACGATAGGGGAAGAGGACAAGTGCTTAAGAGTTTGTAAGATTTTGGAAGATCACCACTAACGTTTGTTAAGTTTTTGCAGGTGACAAGGTTTTGAATCAACTAGAAATATGATCACCACTTACACATTTTAGGTTCTTGCATAAGATGAGGTGTAACTAAAAAAAAGAAGATGAAAAGAATAAACATAATGGCATATAAAAACATCTAACAGAGTCTAATTCTCTGGAATCCTGCTGCCCACACAACCTTGGAACTCTGGTACATTTGTGTGTGTTTACAACACACATTACCTTATGGACAATGTACTACTGGCTGCCCAACAACAATTCATACTACTAAAAAAAACAAGAATCTATCAAGGTATATGTTTTGAGGTCATAACTCTCAAGGTTCACTCAGTCCATATGAGCTGCTAACCATTTTCCCACTGAATGCTACAATGCAGTGTACCTCCACTTCTCTATTATGAAAACCTAAAAACTTAGAGATCATTGGATTTAAATGCTTTTGAAGGACTTGACTTTGAGCAGAAGGTACCAGGCTCGTCTAGAGCCACTCAATAGGACAAATATTTATGCAAGAATGCATGACAGATTCTTCTTTTCAAGTTTCCTTTTTCACTCTTGAGCTTGTTTGTCTCATTTTGCCCACCCTAAGGACACCCCTTTGAGGTTTTTGGCACTTGCTTTGGCAGCTGTCTACAAAATAGATCTAAGGTACTGCAACATAAACTCCCCATTCCTATATGTTCTCTGATTTCTATATGCCACTTAATTCTACAACTCGGACCCTTCAATTCTTCATCATCCTTCAGCATCAACCCTCATATCTATCCTTGCATTGATCTAGACAACTATTCTGCTATGTCATTGGCATAGCGAAATTCATCAACAATTAGCCTAATAGTTTGAAAACTGCAACAATAAGAAAATTGCATACTAGAAAGAACATGTTGCTTCTCTCCTTCATACTGCCTTTTACGCTTACCTCCCTCCATCCATTCCACAAACCTTCTTCAATGCAGTTGCTCCTTCCACCATCCATTGCTCAACACAACTCTTGTTCTCCATAACACACAAACAAACAGAGTTGCCTACCCATGCATTCCTTGTAGTAGTGATGGACATATTCCCGCCACAAGCATGCAAAAAGGTGATGACTAATGAAAAAAATAAAACAAAAACGAAACCCTAAAAAAATTTGTTGTGTTCACACTATTAGGGTGACTTGTTGTTAGGTCATAGAAGTTCTTTTGTATACAATATAAACAATGTCATAGAAGGATTTCAGGGCGAGATGAGAAGTACCCCCATCATAACATATTGCCCTCAATACCTGAATCTATGTCAGTGGTTGGTAGCAGGTTCTACATTTGGAAGGTTTAGGTTTCTAATCCTTCAAGTTGCAGCTGCATAACGTATTATACTTATTACATTAGAAGAACATTATTGAGTTCTTTTACAAAATAAAAAGAACATGTAGAACCATGTAGGGCCGAAAAACATGTGCAAGAAGACAAGATTTTGGGGGGGGGGGGGGGGGGGGGGATGTATTTAACTTCCCAATTTTTGGGGGGTGTGCAGAGGGGAGAGTTTTTTGGGGTACATTAAAAAATTTTTGTGTTGGT
>Ga0116231_10007839_pt1 | contig 19208 bp, 16 predicted proteins | sample S1TSphgellanicum_2_FD_89695 | JGI IMG/M metagenome (GOLD analysis project Ga0116231, IMG submission 89695) | Host-associated microbial communities from peat moss isolated from Minnesota, USA - S1T2_Fd - Sphagnum magellanicum MG | ecosystem: Host-associated > Plants > Peat moss > Unclassified...
GCCGGGGGGGGGGGGGGGGGGGGGGGGGGGGGGGGGGGGGGGGGGGGGGGGGGGGGGGGGGGGGGGGGGGTATTTAGTGTTTCACCCTTACCAGGGTCTCTTTTTTTAAATTTAAATAAATGGGCGAGGTCTCAAGGGTCGATTCTCACCTCAATGAAACCTTACGATCAAATATCAACACGAATATGTGATAATTTTCATAGTGAGAACCAGCATGAACTCCTGGCCAGTTCTCACTTCATTTCTGATACCCACCCAACACTGGTATTTTCCCCCAGTGAGTAAAGCACTGGCAGAAATTTCTGAAATTTCTTAGTGTATTTCCAGGGCGTTTCATTCAAGAGAATTTTTCCTCCATAGAAGGTGAAATGTTTTATTCTTGCTACCGTCCTCTCCTGACAGAGCTACAGAGTTTTGTCCTACCATATATTATTAATATGTGCCACCTGGCGGCTTCGACAATAAATATATTATTTTCAGGAATGTTGAAATTTTCAAAATTTGAAATAACACATATTTGTGAAGCAAAATATTTACTTTTAAAGAATATTCGATTTGTCATAATGAAAATTTCAAAATTAATTAAACTCGAGAGACATTCGAACGTGCCAAGGGACTACAATAGCAGGTGACTGGAAGTATGCAAATTTGGATGTATTCTACAAAGCGAAAGGCTGATGTAAATAGTAACCATAGTGTGGAGGGGCACTAACTTGTAAGTTAAGTCTAGCGTTGTTGTCTGGACTGGACAACACTACCAGACTCTTTCTCTGTCTTTTTGCTTACAAAGTACTGTGGGTTCCAGTGACGGTGGGACCCTACCATCCCCAGGATGGACATCAGAAAGTTCTAGAGGCTGGGGGGACAAAACAGCAATGTTTACATATTCAACTTGGGTGTGTTGATGGTAATTGCTTTAGTGTTTTCCTCGGGAACTACTTGGGCGTTTCACTGGGAACTTCGTCTTCCAGTTGTGTCGTAGAGATCACAAAGTTTTCCCAACGGAGACCATGAGACTCACTGAAGACTCGAGCGATTTTCTTTAGGTTGAGGTTATATGCTGGTAAACAACCACCTTTTCCCTGGGTGGTAGGTCTGTGAGGGGTGGAGGTTTATTTGTATGTTTGGAGCAAGAGGCTTCCTTTTCAGGTGGGCCTCACTACCCATGTTAATTAGGTATTCCAGTTCAAAGTGCTTAACTTAACTTTAGAAGGTTCACAGAGGATTTGATGTATGTTTGTTTATCCCCAACAAAAAAAGCTAACTTACGAGCTAATTTTTTTTTTGACACAACATTTTAAACTTGAACAAAAATTTCTAAGAGGACCCACCTTTGGCAAAGAGATCGAAAGTTGGAATGAAAATCTTCACCTCGGGGTAAGTACGAGAAGTTACTGCGGTGCAAACCGTTTTGTCGCAAATGAAAATGTCTTTCCTGCGCCCAATCATACCTCTCTGTGTTTTGTCGTCTTTCTCTCTCTTCTTTTGCTTCAGCTTAGCACTGTAGACTCGGCTGCGCCGATTTTGCAGCACTTTGTCACGCGGTTTTCTATAAAGGGCCTCTTTAAAAGCGCTTGGTGTATATGTAGCGGCAGTGAGAGAAGGTTGTGTTCATTGTGTTTTTTGTTCCAGGTCTCTGATCAGCAGCGGTAGCTCTATCTCTAGTGTTGAGGACTTTCTTTTTTTGTTTTGTTTTGTTAATATCGGTCGGTTGAAGTGGTATTTTTTCTGTTGCTAGCGTCTGAGAAGTAAGGAAGATCTGGCAAAGGAAATTCAGGTGGAGCAAGAAGAAGCACTGGAGCAGATTAGCAACGAGCGACTGGTGCGAACGCTGTACACAGCGCTAGCAGAAGGGGATGCAGCGAGTGTGCAGGCCATAGTGCACGAAGATCTGGAGTGGTGGTTTCATGGCCCACCTGCGCAGCAGCATATGATGCGCTTACTTACTGGTGTTGCCTCCAGTGACACCTTTGCGTTTGAGCCGATTAGCATCCGCGGCATTGCTAACAAGGTTTTTGTGGAAGGGAAGGGCTCCTCTCCGGGGCTGTATTGGGTGCACATATGGACGGTTAAGGACCAGCGAATCAGCCAGCTGCGTGAGTATTTCAACACCGCTATCCTCGTCACCGATCTGAAGCCGGTGAAGCCGAATCCGCATGTGATACAGAAATATCCTTCTGCCACTCTGTGGCAGAGTCAGTTGTGGAAGTCCAAGGAAGGCCGGTCGATGCCCGGTCTCATCTTGACGATCTAGGGCGGGATCAAAGGGCTTCACAAACAGCGAAGACATGTAGATCATCATGGTCGATTCGGGTTAGTCACCTGCTAGGGGTGTCTTCTTCGTCACCTCAGTATCGGAAATGTAATAGCCCATTTTTGTGTTCTGTGAATCCTTGGTGTCGAGCTATAGAGAACAAGATTGGCGTTGCCACTACTATTATAGGCAGTCCGCTATCAGGTTCCTCAAATCTTTTTCTTTAGAGAAAGTAAAAATAATTAGCTATGGCCTCTAAATTTTTTGTATATGCATTGGGTTGCCAATCCTGCACTCAAATATCACATATGGCAAGAATATGTCTGCCGTTTTCTCAAGTAAATGTTTGTCCTTTCTCAAAGATGCCGATCTGCAGTTAATAGCAAATTCCATTTGTGCGCAAAAATAATTGTTTGCAGCATTCAGTTAGCACAATAACCAAGTATCCCTAACATATTCAGTAATGAGATTGTAGGACAATTGCACACATTGTCAAAATCATGCACCTAACAATCACAAAATGCTTGTGAAGTGGTATGATGGGGTTTATAAAATGGCTGGAAAGAAGTTTCTTATCATTTCTTATCAGGTCTTGAGTAAATAGAGTTTCTGATCATGTCTGTTGCCACAACCTCATGGTGAAAAGCCCCCAATCAAAGGGAAGGGATCCAAGTTTGCCATCAATCTTGGGCATGGGATAAGGGATGAATCAAATTCTACAAACAAAGAAAAGAGGTGCAAGTCTGCAAACCCTAGATCAACTTCAGCGATGGAGGCTTCCTTCCCATTCCTCTGAAATTGGGTAAAACGTGTTGGGATACCTAATTTTATTTTAACGAACAACAATAGCTCTTCTGACAACCGACTGGCAGTTGTAGCTTCCATGCCTACCTTCCAAGCACACGTGTGACATGGCTACTGAGAAATGGAGGGCAAAGTGAGATAGGTTGCATCCACACACATGTGAATCTTCAGTTTTGGGTAATCTTTTTAGCACTATCACTGCGTGGAGCAGATTATGCACAACTTTTATGGTGGGTTTGCTCTCTCTGGAGTTTGGACTCAGGCCCGGAGGGGCTTAGTTTCTTCCTTATAAAGATGGGTCTGTAATTATCAGTTACATTTCTTGAAAGCTTTTATCTAGTTTGAGAAATAGATAGTAAAATGAAGTATTTGGACCTGCAACCACTTGCAAGGTGACCATGAGTCCTAGGCATTAGCTATTTACACTTATCCCCTTCTTCTCAGATGATCTGATCAAAGAATGTCTGTACTCTACTGAATAGAGGGGACCAAGGGGACGTTAAACATGCCCCACGCCAGTTGCAGTATGTGGTTTTGAAAATTGATACTTTTGGTCCCACCTTTAGTATTGCTGTTTCCAGCTGTTCCTTCTTTCCTTGTTGAGTAATCATTTATGCTGCTTTCCAAATGAAGAATGTATGCCAAAATGCATAAATTTTTTATAACCTGAGGCCAAAATGTTCAAGCAAAACTTTCATATCATAGCTTTTTGGTTTGGAAGGGGTATTTTGACATACTGGAGTCCCCCAGCTCCAGCATGCCCCTTTGGAGAGCAATAGATACTGATAAGAATCAATAATATTGCCATAGTGGCACCCCCAATTCTGCAAATAATATGGAAATCTGAAAGTTCAAAATATCTTCCACTGGATAAGGAATTTACCAATCCAAGGTTTGAGTGTTTCAATGGCCGTGGGTTTCTATTTACAAACATGGAAGATGTCATACGTAAAGTTCAAGCAGTTGACCCACAACATTGTTTCATGTACAGAGCAAGAGTAGGCCTTTGGTATCAACACACCAGTAGTTTTTCTTCAAATTTTTACTTAGTTTCAAATCTTAAACCACATACAAGGCAATAGAGCTGGAAACTTTTTAAGGCCACTTTTTACCAAAGTTCTTTGCTGAGGACTCAATGTTTATGTCACAAGATCATCAGGAATGTTAACACCAACACAATAGACTAATGGAAGTTGCAAGTAGAAGTGTGAAAAATGTGTGTAGCGTGAATTTCTAACAATATATTCCAAACTGTAGGGAATTGAAAAATGGGAGAGATCCTTAAATTGCACCTGACATAGTGTATTTTGTTGACACACACACAAGTGTGTATACATATTTGATCAACAGGGTTGTTACAATTTTAATATATATTCAAGCCTCTGGTTTATAGTCTGAACTTTTAGAGTCTAGGGTTTACTTTTTCCAGCAAAGTTTATGGAGAGAGTTTTTAGGTCTTATTACGTCTTGCAAGCATAGCCAAACTCTGTGACTGCAGAGTATCGCTCGTTTTGTGCTTAAGCTTTGTGTTTGTAGTCCTTTAGAGTAAGAAAGCGGCAACTTATTATGTAATTGAGGAGGGTGTGTTGATTGGTCATTTGAAGCCAGTGCATGGTGGAGCAAAGAGCACTTGGGTTGGGAGACAAGCGAGTTACAACCAATACCCGATAGCTGAAGATGTTTGTTGTTGAACCGTTCCTTTTTGTATTTGCAGATGGCCAAAACTATTGTGTGATTTCTACCTCAAAGAAAACTTATGCCTCTATCTGTGTTTCATACCCAATGTTGAAGCGTGTACATTGGTACATATTGAAGTTATCCTTGAAGTCACCCGGCATTTGGGCCTGCCTTTGCCCTCATGCTGAGGTCTGAGCTATCCTTTAAAGTCACCCTGTATTCAAAACTCAGCAGGAGATGGCAAGCCTCTTGTAACCTTCTCTCCTACAACCTTCGTCCAGAAAAACAAAATTGGAGAGAGAGATGCTTCTCCCACTTCTCCAAATTGAAACAAAATTTCAAGAAAGAGTCGCTTCTTCAAATCGCAACAGAATTCCACCTCCTTTCCCATCTCCAAAATGGCAATAAAGAAACAAAAATAGTTAGAGTTGCTCATATCCAAATAGGAATTACGAAAGAAAAATACAATCAAGAACATGGTAGGCCTTTTGCAACCCTCTCTTTTGCAACTTTTGCAACCTTCACTATAAAAAAAATAGAGAGAGAGAGAGAGAGAGATGCTCCTCCCTCTTGTCCAAATTGCAACAAAATTTCAAGAGAGAGGAGTTCTCAAAATCGTAACAAATTTTCACCTCCTCTCTCTTCTCTAAAATCGCAACAAAAGAACAAAAACAATTACAACGAAACAAAAAACAGTCAAAGACGCACACACGCGCAACAAGTCTTGTTTGCCGAGACAACACTTGTCGCATTAATTTTGTCCACTCAAGGAACAAAACATTTCGCACAATTTTGTCTGCAGAGACAACGCTCGCCACACAGGAGCGAAAACTTTATTTGCCTCGAGACAACATTTACCGTCCTATTTTCGTCTACAATCGCTGCACAACAAAACAAATTCACATAATTTAGTCTGCTGAGAGGTACACACACATCCCCATGCCCGTGCAAGCTTTTTTCATGCTTCCCCTACTTCTGCACGAGGGAGGCCTGTCACCCCGCCTCTACTCGTCACCCTGGAGGCAAGCTTCTTTCAAAGCTTCTTCGGAAGGGGGACACGGAATCCACCAGCTTCTACTCCACCGGTGCGAGTGTCGAGCAGGCCAAAACCTTCCTAAAATTCACCAACGCAAATGTCGCGTGCGCAAAGATATAAACAAAACTTTTGGCCCTTGGCCGATGGCTTTTCAGGCAAATCTGATTTTGGTGGAATAATTTTTTCCTTTGAGGAAAATCTTGGCGCGCATTTAGAGCTTGGTGATGCCTTTCGCTCAAACTCAGGGCTCAAATCCTGACTTTAGAGGACTTTACAAATAGCGTGGTACAAGGGCAGCTTCAACACATGCCTGTCAATTAATGAATCAAATCTGAAGATTCCATGTAGGAAAATGGAGTATTTTTAAATATTCTTATAGATTCTTTATTTTCCTTCACAAAATTTAGTTCTTTAGAAAAATTATTTTGTGAAAATTTCAACATTTTTACAAATATTTTAATTAGTGTTGAAGTTGCCAACAAACTATGACAACTTTATCATTGTGGTATTATTTGTAGTAGGTCAAACCCAAGGTTGTGGGCCATGTGAGGGTGTGGCAGTGAGAAGACCCGGAAGTGGGCAATAAAAAAATTGTGACACCCACCCAAGAAATGGCGGGTGTCACATTTTTTGTCCCATAATGTAGGCACCCAAGGATGTTTTCATTCATTTGAGATACAACATACTATACATAAAATATAATACACTAATAATCAAAACTAAAAATTGCAATTGAATTCACCCACATTTTACATGGTGATCTATTCAAGTAAAAGGTACACCAACGGTGTGCACAAAAGCATGACAAGCATCACTGAAATTTGGCAAATGGCACCCAATACAACCTACAAATTTGGCTTCAACATTGATTATCCAAGCCAAAATCAATTGAACTTTCAAATAAACGTATCTACTTAAGTTACACCAAAGATATTCAACACCAAGGGATGAAAATAAGTTCAGTAGAATATGAAAATGGTAACCAATACACACCAAACACACACATTGGAGCTCTAACAATGTCAATTGAAGCCTAAAATTGTTATAGAATCCATCCACAAAAGAACCAGTCTTCTTCCTCTTTGTTTCCCACAAGATGTCTCCGCAAACAAAAACTACCTTTCATTTTTCATGTTCAAAAAATCGATACATACATTGCAAAACAATGTTCACATGTTGAGTTTCTCTATTTTGTAATGGGTTCACACTTGGGCCAACAACGACACCGGTCACACTAGTAGACTTTGGTATAAGACATTTAAAAAACATTCAATGCATGTCTTACAAGATTTGCACCATGTACACACATTTATTACACATCATGGACATTTACAAATCAAATTTTACAAGATTTTCAAGTTTAATAAACTCATCAATCCATTTTCAAATTAGATATGGATTGTTTTCAAATTAACACAAGCTTATTTAAATTATGAGTTTCGAGTTGGCATCTCCAAAGCTTTATCAAAATCCTAACAATGAAAAAAATGTTTTTTATTTTCATTTGACTCCTTACAATACCTATGTTTTGGTGAGTTAAATATTTGACAACAATAAAATTGGCCTTGTTTATTTTCCATTTCAAACATTTCAGTGCATCATCATGTGGTTTTAAAATCAAATACTTGTTCCCAAAATAGGACAATTCATATTTCACCAATAGTTAGAGAACAAAAAGTCATACCTTCTAGTAATCATTGTATGGCCAAGCACATCACATAAATGATCTAGGTAGTGTTGTATACATGTTACATGGACCCAAAAAAATGTCTTAATGTTGCAATTTTCACTACAAGCAAAAATTGAACAAATTTTGAGGACATAATTGTTAGACTAGTCAAAATGTACAATTAAAGGTGATTCAAATCTTCAAATATCATTATGATATGAAATTGATACAAATAGGATCGATGTAATAGGTTTTTATAACATGCAAATCACTTGTCACAAAATGATTATTTTAACAAAAGGATGATGAAATATTTCTTTTGATTCGAATACGTCAATGAAATTTTGCACATCAATGTATATGTGTACAAAAAAAAATCTTTCATCAAAGTTTTTTCAAATTAATTTAAAATTATGAAGTTTTAAACTAAATGTAAACCTTTGGTGGTACATTATAATATAATAATGGTGATGATTATGATATTTGTAGGTTGTGAAATGTTTTTCCATAGAAAATTTAAAAATTCCTTTGTTTTATTTATCCATAAAATTGAAGTAATTTTTTTGAATTAGTAAAAAACTGGTATATTGTTATTAAATACAATGTTTTGAGCAAGTTTTATAATGTGATTAGTGTACATAATTTACTCAAAGAAAAAAATACAGAATAATTTGATATTTGTGATTTCATAAAGCAACATTACGCCCAAAGTCAACTCAATGTAATTTTTACAAAATTTTGAAGTAAATGAATTTAAAGTTGTGACACTTTTTGTAGTTTATGTACATTGAATTTTGATTACATTTGTGTTCACTATAACATGCAAACACCTTAGGAGCTGATGAACTTTAAAGTGATTTGCGAAATCAAAACAGTATGCAAAATCATGGTTTTTATGACTCAACATTTTGCGATTAGTATGCAAAAATAATCATGTAGCCATATTTGGACCCTAGTTTTTTCCATCTTTGCAACCATGATCATATACATGACTACATGACCATACCTATAACTAGACACATTAATAGTCATTTTGACCTTGTTTTAACAATTAAAAAAGTGGGATAGAAATGAACATGGATAAAGATAACATTGTCATGTACGTACATCATGGGTAGAAATGAATAAGGCCATGTACTTAGTGATATATGAAATTAAATTTTTTATTGTAATTTAATTCCAATTACACATGCTTTGGTCAATCTTTCAAAATAGACTATTTTACAATGTTACATTATCATTCAAGAATCTATGTGGTGGCTACCAACTCTTTTCTTCTTCAATGTAATTGTTGAATACAATATTTGATAAAAATGAACATGGTCATGCACATACATTTCATATGGAGATAAAAATAAACAATCCATGTTCTAAAAAATATAATGAATTTTTTACTTTTATTTTAATGTAATTTTAGTTGCAAATGTGGTTTAGACCATAACTTATTTAAGGTATATTAGTCTATAACATTACACTTAAAACACAATCCTTAGGCTATATGAGTCCAATATATTTCAAGAACCTTTGTGGTTGAGCTATGGAATTAAATCCTATGGTGCAAATGCACAACCTTGGGGATTCAAGGGAGTTGCAAGATGACATTCCCATAACATTTGCCCTTGTAGTCAAATTTGGACAACTTGTTATCAACTAACGCTAATGGTAAAAACAAGCCAAGGAAAAATTAAGACTATATAATAGTTCACCTTTGCAACCAAAATTTATTATAGTGTGCACTTGGATGATCTTGATCAACATACACAAAACACGATTATACTTGGATGTTGGTTGAGGAGATTTCCAACAATAGGGTGACAATTACTTCCTTTGCATGGCGTCGATTTTGAAGATCCCTTTAATTGACAAAACAAATTACCTTGTTTCAATATGCATGAATTGAGGATGGATGAACCATAGCCTACCAATCAATATATAACGCCAAAGGTAAATCCATTTTTTAAATTGTTGGTATGAACTTTAAAGTGATTCACCATTTTTGCTACCACTTCTAATTGTTTGATGTGGTAGCCTAGGACTTAACAACACATGCACCAACATCAATGTTAGGTTTGGTTTCTTGAGTGGTCAATTGACTTTGTTCCCTGCAAGACAAATCCACCTTCCTTTCAATATATGTGACATGTATAAAACAATGGCAATGCAAGAAGCTCCAAGCATCCAAAAATGTTTAACACCAATATGAAAACAAAAGAAACCCAACACATATAATGATATTCCCAAAACATATCACTTTGTAATCAAACCATAACAACAACTTACTATTGATTGGCATTAATGGTCAAAATAAAGTAATGTGCCTTGAAGCCTTGAGGCCAAACTTCACCTAAGATCATGTGCCTTGGCCAATAATAGGAACTTGCAATTAAAACTCAACAATACACAATGCATGAGGATGATGTTGATCAACATACACAAAAGAACATGACACTCCTTCATTGGGTGGGGGAAAGCTCCATGAACAAATTACAATAGGGTGTGTCCAATTTCATGTGCAAGAGGTCTACTCTAAAGATCCTTTTGACTAGCAAAATAATGTCATTTTGTTTCATGCATGAATTGGACATGGATGAACCATAAGGTGGTGCCATATGTGTTCCACAACATGTCAATGGGCAAATACAAAAAAGAAGCATGTCCTACTAGCTATTAGTGCCTTTTGATGCATTAATCACAATCCACCATGTGAGCGATTGTCTTCCTAACAAATTGATATGTAAGGCAAAAGGTAGCACCACTACCTTTGATATTAATATCAAATTTAAGAGATGTTTCATTGTGTTTTTCTCTCATTTTTAACTTGATGCAACAACTTAAGATTTTTCAACAAATGCATGTAGACCTCAATGTTGTTTGATTTTTCAACCACAGTTGGTTTTATTCCTTGCAACACATCTCCACCCTCCTTTGTCAAATGTATGGAAAAATATTTAATATGTAAGGAGTTCCAAACATCCAAATATATCACTATTACAAATATGTATTTTTAAGCTAGTTTTTTTACTAAGTTTAGTCATGTTTTTAATCACATTAGACAATAAACAAAATTGGTTGTAGTTATAATAGACAAGTTGTTTTTGACACAAATGCGATTAAAATTATATGACTAACATGACTAAATATGCTTGTTCAAAATGACTAAAATGACTAAGGTTATTAGTTGATGTGACATTCTTAATTTGATTTTAAATTAAAAGTTATATTATTTATATGAATATATAATGACATTATGGAACTTTAATATTTTTGAATTATAGGTGAATCCAAAATGCTACCACCCTTGATTTGTGATTTAACATTGAAATTTTTATTTATTTGTTTGTTTTTTTGGGCTAACATTACTAGCAAATCATGTCAGTTGATGTCATAGGCCTTTGAATCCCCAAATTTGGGATTTTTTGCTGAATGCCTTAAGTAAAGTTTGAACCCACAACTTTTTTGGCCACACTCCAAGGCCTTAACCACTAAGCCATCCCCTCACGCGATGACAAAATATATAAACACTAAATATCATATTTTGTATATAAACACACATTTTGAAAAAATTGAAAATTTCTTATATCACTATTTGATCTAATTGATTTGGCAAGTTTATTATTACATTGAACTTTGTAATTTTTTAATTCAAAAAATGTGTAAATCATAATTATTTTGAATACTTATTAATTAAAAAATTAAAATACATCGTTTGAAACTTTGAATTGAGATATATATTCAAATATTATTTAAACACATCTAAGTTATTAACTTTCATGAAACTTTGTGATTTGTTTCCATTTCAAAATGTACAACAACTAAGATGGTTTTAAATATTTATTTTAAAAATTCAAATGTAATGTTTGAAATATAATTATTTCAACTAAAATGTTTACTTTCACAATTACATTGAGTTTTATTTATTTATAGTTTCAAAACATGAACAAATAATTAAATCACTTAATTAAAAAAATCATATATAATGTATTAAATCTTTGATTGAATTATAATCTATAACTATTTAGGTTTAAATATTTTATTATCATAACCATATTGAACTTTGTGATTCCTTTTGATTTCAAAACATTTTCAATATTTGCTTCAAAAATTCAAGCAATGATTTTTTTTTCTTGGGTTAAAATTTTTGCATATAATTATTTGGGTAGATTTGGTTTCCTTACTTTCATCATTTACTTCAAATTTATAATTTTTTAATCCAAATTTTTAGACATTCCATTCATTTACATATTTTGATTTATGCAACATATTTGTCACAAAATACTTTTTTAACAAAATATCTTTAAAATATCATAACAAAAAAATTTCACTTTTGAAATTATGGTATTTAAATTTGTATGCCTCCAATTTTATATCAATTTTTGTAATAAAAGTAAAAAAATTGAATTCAATGTTACAATGTCTTTGTAGAAACAAAAGATTTTACTATAATTTTACAAATAAATAAAAAAAATTATTTCAAATTTAAATGAGATACATTATTTTTATTTTTATTTTATTTTATTATTCCATTTTGGTTGTGTCAATTGATTGCTCACAAATACGAACTGAATCATGAAATTTGAATAAAATTTCAAATTTAGCACGTACATTTAATTAATTATTATTATTCATTTTCTATAATTTTGATAAAAATAACAATTTCTAAATTAACACTCCATTTTTTCATACCTTTTTTCAATATTTCCCCCTTGTAAATAATTTATTTATTTGAATAATTATGAATAATAATTGAAGTCATGAGAACTTTATTTTTTGTCAGTTTTTTGTAATGAAGTTTTAAAAATGAGAACATGATTTTTTTCCATTTTATTAATACCATGTCATTAAAAATAACATTATAATCATATTTTATGACTACAACTAATCGTGTTAGTTGTATTAGTCAACATAGACAAATCCATGTGGGCACCCATATTTACCACATTTGCAACATATTGTTTGATTTGACTATTATGCTGGATTTTTTAATCACAATGGACATTGCTACTTTTGATTTTAGTCATGATGGACACATTTAATCACTTCAAACTATTAATACATTTTAAATATTGACTATATAGTCATTTTAGACATGATGCTAATAGCATAAAAACCATGTTTTTGTAGTGGTGTATTTAATATCACCCATTTTAAGAAGCACTCATGTATTATTAAATTTGGTCAATGGTGTTCAAAGAGTGCTTTAATACCTTTAATAAATGAATAGGGGCACCCATGCCATTAGTGAATTGTAGTTTTAAATTCATTCAAAGATTCCAGAAATGTTGCTTCTCCTTTTAATTGCAATGTGACACCTATCATGTCCCAATAATAATAAATAATGTTTGTCAAATTTGGTTTTATTTCCCAACAAAGCTAGATTTAAATTGGTCGTTGCTTCAATTGTGGTTTCCATAACATTTGATTAATGAAAAAAAATCAAATCAATAGATTAATGGAGCCATTGCAACCTAGGTCCTATAGACAACATGTCCAACATAAAAAATGCAAGTTTGGTTGATTATGATAAACTTGAAGTTTCATTGGAGGTGGTAAGCGTGGCAAGAAACCTTAATTAAAACATTAGTTGTGTGTTTGGATTGTATAATTAAAATGTTGTTTGCTCCAAGTAATAGTTACTATGTTTAAACATTTTTGAATTGTAATGTACGCCATGATTATAATTTGGCACATATGTATTTGAATATATGGGCTTCAAGAGTTGCATACCCCATTTCTCCATCATTTATCAATGTTAAGTATGTAATAGATGTTTTTTGAATCTTGTGAATTCATGGCATCTGAGATTATGTGGTTAGGTAACCCATCATCATTTCTAGCATCAACATTTTTTATGTCTTGATCCTCTAATTCATCCCCTTTTGCAACCTAGTACTCCACTTCTTCTAGATATCCAACAACAATATCATTAGTTCCCCAAACTATTATCTATGTCATGCATAATATGATCCTCACAAATGACATATGCCTTAGTGGTTGCCTTTGAAGTTGGGATTGCCAAAACTTGTGCCTAGCCCTTCAATTGCCCCCATAGACACATGATTATTTTTAGGTTCTAGAATGTCCATTATAGGGTTGTTCCTTTTTTCAACGTTTGCATTCTCCCAAACCACTCCCTAGGACCTTGTGTCTTTTAATGATACAACCTTCTAATTAGGTTCATGAGTGGATTTTTAAAAAAAAAACATTTGCTTTATTTGCCATGGCAAGACAAATGGTTAATCTGGTGGTGAAAGTAACCTTTTTAAAATTCATTAGGAGCAACCCAAATTCATCCTTTTTCATTGTGGCATGAACACCATGCTCCTTTGTTTGCACCTAGGAGCACAATGATAAAAGAATTTTGGTCATTCCATAATCCAAGTCCAAGATCTCTTTACACTCTTTTATGTAGCACACTTTTTCAATCATGGGAGTTTGGTTGTAAGGGTGAAAACACACTTTGGGTGGGGGTGGGGGGAAGGGGGGCAACTTAGGCAATTTCATGACATGTGCATAAAACATATATTTGTAAAATGTGTTGCATTTAATTTTTGGACTTTGGTGTTTGAGCTTTATATTTTGATTTTCACAAATTTACTGTTATTTAATATCATTTGATTTTTTTAAAAAAAATAATTCAAGGAATAATGGGCATATTTATAATATATGCAATATAATAGAGATTTTTTTTAGATTGCATTCAATTTTGGTTTAAATTAGTTGACCAAAAAAATTTCAAATGAAAATTTAAAAAATGGCCCACCTCACATATCTTGTCATTTTCCATTTCAAAGTGATTGTTTGTCAAAAAACTTATATACCCATATTTATGGTCATTGCCCTAAAAATACCATATATGATACGATAATTATCAAATTTTTCCCATGGTTCATAGTCTTATTCCAATCATATGGAATCACAATTTTTAGTAATTATTAAACATTTCACAAATAATAAAAATAATGTCAATCATTTATCCAAAATATTTATATTTTTTGGTATGTTGTTATGTATATATTTTTAGCACAATATATATGAAAATTTTAAAATGTAGTTTCTTTGGCCTTTGACTTTTTTGGGTTTTGACCTACCATAATATACAAAAACATTGTGAAAATCTTTCATAATAATGACATAGTTGAAGTTCAAATATGGAACCCTTAAAAAACAGTACAATGTGACAACAATCTTGGGCCTTCCATAGTGTGTTTTTGCCCCTAGCTAATAAAAGGTGGTGTGTGTTCAAATTGACCCATCACCCCAAAGTCATACATCACCATGTTCTTGCATGGCTACGATGCAAATTGAAAATGATTATCATAAACACCCATATTTATATAAGAATTAGCCACGAGTGTAGGTGGAACTAACAACTCCCACAACTCATGTTCATTTTCCTTGATAGGGCCCCAAACATAGCCATCCATAACTACTTGGAACCATTTTGGGAATGAGGGATCAATTTCCCACCATCCACCATGGTTGCCTTCAAGATTGTCCATTTCTTACAACCCACCTCCATGCAATTCTCGATGAATGTGATTTACAGTCCATAACACAAACAAACAAACCTCAAATTTGTAATGACAACATATATATTTACTATGGATAATTAAACATGCCACAATATCTATGAAAACTTTAATTAGGTAAATATGAGGACATAATGACATTATAATTTACTCTAGCCATGGGGACAACATCTCATGATTTTCACAAACATATAAGTGTGTAGTGTTTTGCATGTGCATAAAAAGTTTCTGTGATTTGGGCACACCTTCAAGAATTTCTTGGCAACCCTTTCCTCCTCGTCAACATCCCATATACACCCCAAAGTTTTCCATGTATTTGGTATGTAGATCCAACACCTCATCAAATATATATCCTTATGCCATATTTCCCTTTAGTTTGCACATATTTTTCACAAAATCTTTTAGGTCTTTCAATGCACATTCAACGAGGTACATCCAACATCAACACATAGACCCACAAATGTTTAGTTCATCCGCTAGATGGACAATTAAGCAAGTCATTAATCAAAGAAGCTTGGAGGAAATACCTTCCCAAGTAGGCACAATGAATATATAGTTGCATTCTTTTACTCTTTGTCTATTGCTAGGTCATAAACCTTGGCACATATCAGTTTGAACACCTTGCATATGCACATGATGGCAACCCTAGTTTCCCATACATAGTGGCAATATTTGTTGAAATAAGACATGGTAGTCATGGGACTTCATAGCCCTTAACTTACCCTTTACAACATGTTTTTTGAAACTTGATGCATACCCACTTGGTAATTTGAGATTGGCCATGCTTTCTAGGAAAGGCAAACCCCTTTTCCTTAGGCATCACCCATGACAAGGTTGTTGGCATTATGGTCTCAATGCTCTTCAACGGGTGAGACTTCAACCATGAATATTCACATGCTCCTAAGGCTTGAAGCTCATGATGCACTTTCCTAGCACCCTTCTCACCAAATATAGTTTTTAAAACATTTATCACCAAGTTTTTCTAACAATGCATCACATCAAAAGTATTTCATATCAAAAGATCCTAGGAGGACAACACCCTACTATTAATTAAACACTTACTTGATTATGGGAAACATGAGGTGACAAAATGAATTTTAATTATCATGGTTCTTATGCTTTCAACAAACATCACTTATGTGGCAACAAAGGGCCAAGGTTGAATTAGATTGTTCCCTTTTTTAAAGTTTACCTATTACAAAGTATGCGATTGCCTGTGACTTAAGACACATTAAACAATTCATGGCTTATTACCATTACATGTTAGACTGCCCTTTGAAATAGCCACATAAGCCTTCAATGTTATGGGTCATTGAACAAAACAAGTTTGGGATTTAAAAACCAATATGGACCTATTATTCAAGGTCTTTTCTATGCTCATACAAAAAACAATGAAAAATGTCCTTTTTAATAATCAAGCCTTGGTGTTTAATAAGTTTTAGTCTTCCAATAAAATGTTCAAGTGCAAAGGGCCTACCTTAGATTGGCAAACACCCTAATGTTAAACATTTACAAGACAAAAAAATGGCTAGAAAAATTGAATCTTGAACTATCTTGGTTGTTGCGTTTTTTAAAAATCAACCAAAACAAGTCATTTGTGTTGCAACAAAATGGGTTAAGGCTCAATCAAAATTTCCCTATTTTTTTCAAGTTTACATATTGCAAAAATTTACTATAACTTGTGTGACTAATTAAGATGTTTCAAAGTATAAATGAACTTATTACCATAACATGTTAAATTGCCTTTTAAAACATTCACGTAAGCCTTCAATGTTATGGGCCATGGAACAAAATAACTTTGGGATCTAAAGACTAGCATGGACTTGGTGTTTGGGTCTATTCTATATCCATACAAAGAAAAATCAAATGTCCCTTTCAACATTTATGCCCTAGGGTATAGCAAGTTTCAAATTTTGAATAAAACATGTAGGTAGGTGTAGATCAAGGCCTTATTGCAAAGCATTTACAAGAAAAAAAGGACCTAATCAAGTATGGGGAGTGCAAATGGGTTCACCTTCCAATAGGGTAAGTCCCGTATATCATTTTTTTCCTTGATTTTCATATGTGCACATGGGTTGTTGTCTTTGTTGCCATTCAAATTTCATCTAGATCATACAATTTCACATGCTACAAGTGTTTGGATTTCTGTCATAATTGGTGGAACCGGTTGTCTTTTAGGCCTCCCATTAAAGTCTTGAGCATTTGACTTGTATGGATGGTTTACCTTGCTATTCCACAACATGGTATTCACGAATTGACTGTTTTGTTATTAATGCCCAAACCTAGTCATGTAGTTGTATGTGACATGGAAAATGCATTTTTAGTAATTATTATGATTACATTATTATAATTGCTTCTTCCATTAGTCATATTTATAACTTGGGATGCAATTAATGATAACTAATCCCTCTAAACAAATGAGTTATGAAAGATATCCCATCCACCTAACCAATTGCATATCACATAAATTACAAATATAACCACATATTAGTGACAATGATTGTTACGTAGTGAATGGTAGAGATTAAACAAGACAAAATGTGACCAAGAGAATGGTAGAAATTCAACAAGTTAAAATGCATACTTTTTTTGAGTAGTTTAAAGTTTTGTTGGATTTTGAACCATATATTTTCTTGTTTTTCATTTTGGATTTCTACATTTAATACTACAAATGTTTGATATATTCAATTTTGAATAAAGAAAAAATATATATTCATGAGAAAACAATGAGACTACTTTGAATTGTTTTGTTTTTCTAATTAATTATAAATCCTGATAACATATTTTAATTATTAAGGATATTTATTTTTTTGGGAAAGAAGGAAATAATAAATGTAATAAGAAAATGTGTGAAAATAGTCTACAAAGGAATTATAATGAATAAAACCACAGATTATGAATGTTGTAAATATTTTTGAAAATATAATTTATATTATTTTGTAAGTAGGTAAAAAAAGTTATGGATATAATCTACACTTACCAATGATAACATGGATTTAGAATCCTTAGATGTGTATTAATGTTTAGGGATGAAATCACATTATGGTGGTCAAAAAATGTTGTCACAAATATTGTTTTTCAAAACTATGTGACTTTCAATTTCAACCAAGTTAATATTAAAAGAGGTTTTCATAAATTATATTCAAAATAAGGTGTCACAAATGCCAATGCCATATAAAACATTCATTTGAATGTTCATCGATGACTTGTAATGAATTTGTATCTAATTCCTAGTTTAGTTTCAATTCACTTTCAATTTGCTTTTAGTTAAGTTTTAGTTCATTTCCAGTTCATTTCTAATTCACTCTTAGTTAAGTTTTAGTTCATTTTCATTTCATTTCTAATTAACCTTTAGTTCACTTTTAGTTAACTCTTAATTTATTCTAAGTTAAATTTTAGTTCATTTCAAGTTCACTTTTAGTTGATTCTTAATTGAGTCTTAATTCATTTTTAGTTCACTTTTTATTAACTCATAGTTCACACATGGGTCACAAATAAGTTGAAAGTTAAAAAAAAAACTTCCTCGAGTTAGATGCCCAATAGGTATAAATATAAATAAAATTTTTGATTATTTTGAGTTTGTTCAACATTAGTTTTTTGTCATAGTGTTGTTTTATTTTTATTTCTTCTTTACAAAAAATCTCATTGGATTCTTGTTTCACATGTGTCATGTTTTTGTTCATATGTGAAGTAATATATATTAGGATTTTAAAATAGGAATTGGTGATAGTGGCAAAGACAACATTGGCAATACACTCAAGCATCACAAAGAGCCAAACACATTTCTAATTGCATCTTGTTAGGTGAGGTTTCAACACCCTAAACCTTAAAACCACATTAGTAGATGTGATTTTCATATGGTTTTTTTTTTTGCATATTTTTTCCTCTTCATGAAACTCATGATATCCTCATATATTATAAAAGGTAATAGGCTACCTAAGGGCACTTCTCATTAGGATAGTCAAGAAAAATAAACAAAGACTATTACTTAAGTCTTTTTTGTTGAATTTTTTTATGTATTTTGAAATATAAATTCATGGTCATTCATAGGAGTGTAAACTATAAACAATCTTAGTGAGTCTAATAGTTGGTGTCCAATACACCCAAACTGACCATTTACAGTAATGGTCACTTAAAAGTAATGTCCCCCCCCCCCCCTCCCCCTTTTTTTCAAATTAGATTTAAATTTTGAATAACAAAAAAATTTAACTTTAATTTTATACAAAAAAATACAAAAAA
>Ga0116231_10007841_pt1 | contig 19202 bp, 14 predicted proteins | sample S1TSphgellanicum_2_FD_89695 | JGI IMG/M metagenome (GOLD analysis project Ga0116231, IMG submission 89695) | Host-associated microbial communities from peat moss isolated from Minnesota, USA - S1T2_Fd - Sphagnum magellanicum MG | ecosystem: Host-associated > Plants > Peat moss > Unclassified...
GCAGCCCGAACTGTCGCTGCAGCTGCGCGATCGCAAGCTCGAGGCCTTGCGTGAGCTCGAGCCGGACTGCATTCTTTCGGCCAATGTCGGCTGCATTCAACATCTGCAGTCAGGCACCCGTATACCGGTCAAACATTGGATTGAATTGCTGGACGAGGTACTGCTTTGATGGACGACGTCGCGCGCTCATTGAAGGAAGCTCAGAACACGGCCGAGGCGCTGTTCGAAGCGGCGGTGAACGGCGGGTTGATCGCGGCCGGCAAGCTCGAGAGCGAGCTTACCCAGGACATACACGCGCTCGCGCGGCGCGACTTCGGATTGCGGCGTCACTGGCACAAGCGCATCGTGCGGGCCGGCGCCAATACGCTGCTGACCTATCACGATGAGTCGGAAGATCGACGCATCATGGAAGATGACATCGTCTACCTGGATTTCGGGCCGGTGTTCGAGGAATGGGAGGCGGACTTCGGCCGCACCTATGCGCTTGGGTCCGATCCGCAAAAGCATCGTCTGGTTGCCGACCTTGGGGCGGCTTTTACACGGGGTAAAGCGTTATACGAGAGCACGCCCAGCTTGACGTGCGGAGAACTGTACGACTTCGTGCGGGACCTGGCGGCGCCGTTGGGCTGGGAATTCGGGGCGCCGACCGCAGGACACTTGATCGGACAGTTTCCGCACGAGCAGCCCCCCGGGGGCTCTGGCCGCTTCAAGATCCGGCACGGCAACCCCACGGTGCTGCGCGAACGGGACGACAGCGGCGCGATGCGCCACTGGATCCTGGAAATTCATTTCGTCGACCGCGCCCGCCAGATCGGCGGCTTCTATGAGGAGCTGCTGACGGTTTGACCGTAGCATGTGTTTAATTCTGGTTGCTTGGCACGGGCATCCGCAGTACCCGCTATTCATCGCAGCGAACCGGGATGAGTTTCATGCCCGGCCCGCGGCGCCCGCGGATTGGTGGCAGGACGAGCCGTACATCCTGGCGGGCCGGGATTTAGGCGCCGGCCAGCCGGGCGCGCACGGCACGTGGCTGGGGCTCACGCGGGACGGGCGCTTCGCCGCGCTCACGAATTTTCGCGGCGCGCCGCGGCGCGAGGATGCGATGAGCCGCGGGGCGCTGGTTGCCGGGATACTTCGATCGGACGATCCGGCCGCGCAGATTCTCGATCATCTGCGCAAAGTCGGCCGGAACTACAACGCCTTCAATGTCATTTTTTCCGACGGTGAGCGTCTGGCCGTATATGAAAGTACCACCGGGTCGGGCCGCGAGCTCGAGCCGGGAATCTACGGGTTATCCAATCACCTGTTGGACACACCCTGGCCGAAGGTACAGAACGCCAAGTCGGCGCTGTCCCTCGCGCTACGAGCTCTGCCCGAATCGGGCGCGGCCCTCGAACTGCTGCGCGATGATCGGCCCGCGCCCGATGCAATGCTGCCGCGCACCGGCTTGAGCCAGGAATGGGAGCGCTTGATGTCGAGCGCGTTCATTCGCGCCGACGACTATGGCACACGCTGCTCCACCATCATCAGCCGGGACGCTTTGGGTGAGGCGAGGTTCGAGGAGTGGACCTGGAATCCGCACGGCAGCCAGGAAAACTTCAGGAATTTCGCATTTCGAATTCGCCCGCGCCGGTAAGATGACGCATGGACGGAATCCGCGACAGGGCGCTCGGCATCATGGCCACGGCGACGCTGTTGGCGCTCTTGTATTTTGCGCGCGACGTGCTGGTGCCGATCACGTTGGCGTTCATCTTGAGCTTACTTGTGGCGCCCTGGGTGCGCGGCATGCGCCGGCTCGGACTCAATCAAACCTTTTCCGTACTGGCTGCCGTGCTGCTGTTGGCGGCCGCAGTCGCGTTCGTGGCCACGGTGATCGGCACGCAGGTGGTGCGCATGGCGGCGAGCTTGCCGCAGTACGAAAAGACGATCCGTCTGAAGCTCGAAACTCTGAATAGCGAGACCATCGGCCGGCTCAACAAATTTTCCGGCCAAACGGGGCAGGTGTTGGATCGGCAACCCGCGGCGCAGGCGGCGCCGGTGCAGCCTGCGCCTACGCAGGTGGTGCCCATGCAGGCGACGCCTATACAGGCCGGGCCGATGCAGGTCGCTCGCCTGCCGGAGTTGCACCCGCCGCCTGCCGACCCGTTGCAGATCATTCAGCGGGTGCTGGCCTCGGTGTGGGTGCCCATCGAAACGGCCGGCATCGTGCTGGTGGTGCTGATATTCGTGCTGCTCGAGCAGGAGGCGTTGCGGGATCGTTTCATCCGCATCGCCGGCGGCTCGGACATTCGTTTGACGACGCTCGCCATCAACGACGCCGGCGAACGATTGTCGCGCTTCTTCGTGCTGCAGTTCGGCGTCAATCTGGGTGTGGGCTTGATGGTATGGTTGGCATTGAGCCTGGTCGCATTGCCGCACGCTTTGTTGTGGGCCGTGTTGGCCGCGGTGCTGCGCTTCGTGCCGTACGTGGGCTTCTGGATCGCCGCGGCATGTGCATCGCTGCTTGCGGCTGCGGTCGAGCCCGGCTGGTCGTTGTTCTTTCTCGTCCTGGGGTTGCTGGTTGCGGTCGAGTTGATCGCGGGACAACTGATAGAGCCGCAACTCTACGGTCATACGACGGGCCTCTCGCCGCTGTCGGTGGTGATCGCCGCGATTTTCTGGAGCTGGCTATGGGGTCCCATCGGCTTGATCGTGTCCACGCCCTTGACGTTGTGCCTGCTGGTGGCCGGCCGGCACATCAAGGCATTGAGCTGGTTGGACGTGCTTTTGGGGGATACACAGGCGCTGACCATGCCGCAGCGGCTCTATCAGCGCGCGCTGTCGGCGGATTCCGAGGAAATCATTGCGGGCGCGCGTCAGTTCCTGAAACGCAACTCCTTCGCCACCTACTGCGATCTCGTGCTCTTGCCCGCCCTGCATCTGGCACGCCTGGACCTCGAATCGGGCGCCATCGATGCGCAGCAGCAGTCGAAGGTGCGGTCTACGTTGGTGGCGGTGGTTGCCGCCATCGATGGCGAATCGCGCAGAATTCCCCGGCGTCACCGCAACTCCTCGGTGCTCGCGCAGACCAACGCCGGCCGCCAGCTGCGCCAGCAGCGCGAGCTTACGAGTGGCCGCTGGCAAGGACCGTTGACCGTTCCCCCGGGCTCGGTGATGCTGTGCATAGGGTTGGGATCCATGTCCGATGAGCTGGCGACCGAACTGCTGGTACGCATCTTGCGCAAACAGAAAATCGACGCCCGCCACCTCTCGCTCGACGATTTGAGCGCGGTGCCGCCGCCCAATGCGGCAGAAGCGGTTTCGATGGTCTATGTGGTGAGCGCGTTTCCCAGCGAGGAGCGCGAGCGGGGTGAGGCTGCCGCGCAGGAGATGCGGCGCCGACTGCCCAATGCCTGCATCGTCGCCGTCTACCTGCCCGGCATGCTGCTGCAGCCGGAACTTGGGTCGCAACTCGCCGTAAAAAAGGTGCGCGGCGCCGACAAGACGGCGGACTCGCTGTCGCTTGCGTTGCAGATCTGCATCGACATGCATGCACACGCGGTCACGGCGGCCACGGCGTGAAACGCTGGGAATTTTGGATCGATCGCGGCGGTACCTTCACCGACATCGTCGGACGGGCACCGGACGGGTCGCTGCAAGCGTTGAAGCTGCTGTCGGAAAGCGCGGGCCATTATAGCGATGCCGCCGTCGCCGGCATACGCCGGCTGCTCGGGCTCGGGCCGCAAGAGCCGATCGACCCCGACAGCATCGCCTGCGTGAAGATGGGAACCACGGTGGCGACCAACGCACTGCTCGAGCGCAAGGGAGAGCCCACCGTGCTGGTGATCAGCCGCGGCTTTCGTGATGCCTTGCGCATCGCCACCCAAGCCAGACCGCGGCTCTTCGACCGCCGCATCATGCTGCCCGAATCGTTGTACGCGCGGGTCATCGAAGCGGATGAACGGATGGGCGCGCACGGCGAGCAGATCGCAGCGCTCGATGAGGAATCGCTGCTGGAGTCGCTGCGCCTATGCTCTGCGGAGGGTTATCGCGCCTGCGCCATCGTGTTCATGCACGGCTACCGGTACAGCAGTCATGAAGCGGCCGCCGCGGCTCTGGCGCAGAAGGCGGGCTTCGCGCAGATCTCGGTCTCGCACCGGGTGAGCCCCTTGATGAAACTCGTGCCGCGCGGCGACACCACGGTCCTGGATGCCTACTTGTCGCCGATCCTGCAGCGTTACTGCCGGCAGCTCGAGCAGTCGCTGCCGGGCGTGCCGCTGCTGTTCATGCAAAGTTCCGGCAGCCTGACCCACCTCGAGCATTTTCACGGCAAGGATGCGATTTTGTCAGGTCCCGCAGGCGGCATCGTCGGCATGGCGCGCACCGCTGCAGCGGCAGGCTACTCGAAGGTCATTGGCTTCGACATGGGCGGCACCTCGACCGATGTGAGCCACTTTGCCGGTGAATTGGAGCGAGTGTTCGACACCGAGGTTGCCGGCGTGCGTGTGCGCGCGCCAATGCTGAGCATTCACAGCATCGCCGCCGGCGGCGGGTCGATCGTGCGTTTCGACGGCGCGCGCCTGCGCGTCGGGCCCGAATCGGCCGGTGCCGATCCAGGGCCTGCGTGTTATCGGCGCGGCGGACCGCTCACGATCACGGACGCGAACGTGCTGCTCGGCAGAATCCAGCCGCAGTTCTTTCCGCAGGTGTTCGGCCAGGGCGCCGATGAGTGCCTCGACGCTGCGATCGTCCGCAAGCGTTTCGAGGCGCTCGCGGCCGCCATCGCCGAGGCGGCTGGACGCGACACGAGTGCGGAGGAGGCCGCCTGCGGTGCGCTCACGATCGCGGTCGGCAGCATGGCGAACGCCGTCAAGCGCATCTCGGTCATGCGCGGACACGATGTCAGCGGCTATGCACTGCAGTGCTTCGGCGGGGCCGGCGGCCAGCACGCATGCCTGGTGGCCGACGCTTTGGGTATGAGCCGGGTGTTCATTCATCCGCTGGCCGGCGTGTTATCCGCCTACGGCATGGGATTGGCCGACCGTAGCGCGCTGCGCGAGCAGGCGCTCGAGTGCCGCTTGGACGAGCAAGGGCTCGATGCGGCACATGCGCTCGCGTCGCAATTGCAGCGCGAAGCCGCCGCACAGCTCGAGGCTGAAGGCTTGCAGTCCGGTGCCTTGCGCAGCGTTCAGCAGGTGCATGTCCGCTACCAGGGCACGGACACCGCGCTGGTCTGCCGCCTGCCGCCCTCCCTGACGGGGTCCGTGGCCGACGTTCGCAGCGAGTTCGAGCGCCAATATCGGCGGCGCTTTGCGTTCGACAACCCCGGCCAGGAACTCATCATCGAGGCCGTCGCCGTCGAGTGCATCGCCCCGGGAGCCGCCCCGACAGTCCCGGCCTGCACGGCTGCGCCGTCCGGGGCGGAAGGCGGCGCCCCGCAGCACGAGCGGCTCGTCTCGATGTATTGCTTCGATGACGCTGAGCGGGCGGGATGGCGTGAGGCGCAGCTGTATCGCGCCGCGACGCTCGAGGCCGGCGCCAGCATCGATGGCCCGGCGATATTGACCGCAAGCCATGCAACCACCGTGGTCGAACCCGGTTGGCGGGCCCGCATCGCGGCGGACGCCGGCATCGAACTTACGCGCGTGCGTGCGCGCTCCGGACGGCACATCGGGGCGCATGCCGATCCCGTCGCGCTGGAGCTGTTCAACAACATCTTCATGAACATCGCCGAGCAGATGGGCCTGCGCCTGCAGAACAGCGCGTTCTCGGTGAACATCAAGGAACGCCTGGATTTCAGCTGTGCGCTGTTCGATGCCGACGGCGGTTTGATTGCCAACGCGCCGCACATGCCCGTGCATCTAGGCTCGATGAGCGAGTCGATCCGAACCGTGATCGCACGCAATGCGAACATGCGCGCGGGCGATGTCTATGTGCTCAACGATCCCTATCATGGCGGCACGCACCTGCCCGACATCACCGTGGTCACGCCCGTTCATCTCGCCCCGCAGGCCGATCGGCCGGACTTCTTCGTCGCATCCCGCGGCCACCACGCCGATGTCGGCGGCATCACGCCCGGTTCGATGCCGCCGTTCTCGACGTGCATCGAGGAGGAGGGAGTGCTGATCGATAACTTGAAGGTCATCGCAGCGGGCAATTTCGACGAAGCGGCGTTCCGTGCCGTGCTCGCGGGCGGCGCGTATCCGGCGCGCAATGCCGCTCAGAATATCGCGGATCTGCGGGCGCAGGTTGCTGCCAACGAAAAGGGTGCCCTTGAATTGCGCGCCCTGGTGCACGACTTCGGGCGCGAAACCGTAACCGCCTACATGCGCCACGTGCAGGACAATGCAGAGGCCTCGGTACGGCGCGTCATCGGCGCGCTCGAGGACGGCGATTTTTCCCTGAACTTGGATAACGGCGCGCTCATCCGCGTGAAGGTGGCCATCGATGCGAGCAGCCGCAGCGCGACCATCGATTTCACCGGCACCAGCGGGCAACTACCCAATAACTTCAACGCGCCGCGCTCGATCACGACGGCCGCCGTCTTGTACGTCTTCAGAACCCTGGTCGATGACGATATTCCACTGAATGCCGGCTGCCTGCGCCCGCTGCAGATCGTGGTGCCGGAGGGTTGCATGCTGAACCCCAGGGCGCCGGCGGCGGTGGTTGCCGGCAACGTGGAAACGTCGCAGTGCGTGACCAACGCGCTCTATGGCGCTCTTAAGGTCATGGCCGCAAGCCAATGCACGATGAACAATTTCACCTTCGGCAACGCGCGCCATCAATATTACGAGACCATCGCCGGCGGCTCGGGCGCGGGTCCTTGTTTCCATGGGACCAGCGTGGTGCAGACGCATATGACGAACTCCAGGCTGACCGACCCGGAGGTGTTGGAGTTTCGCTTCCCCGTGCGCGTCGATTCCTATCAGATCCGGCAGGGATCGGGCGGGCGAGGGCAGTGGCATGGCGGCGATGGCGGCGTGCGGCGCATTCGCTTCCTCGAGCCCATGACAGCCTCGATCTTGAGCAACGGCCGCAAGCACGGCGCCTTCGGCATGGCGGGCGGCGAGGCCGGCGTCAAGGGCGAGAATCACGTGGAACGCGCCGACGGCAGCGTCGAGGTGCTCGGACACATCGGACAGGTCCAGGTCGTGCCCGGAGATGTGTTCGTGATCGCCACACCGGGGGGCGGCGGCTACGGGCGCCCTTAGAGCTTCAAACAGCTCTGAAAGCGTTGCTCGACTCGCCGTGCATACCACTGCGTCGTCAATCGCCGCTTGATCTTGGGGCCGTGCAGCTGGATGGTGGGCAGCAGCGCGCGCGGTAGAGGTGCGCCGGCGGCCTCGTCAGCAATCGCGAAGACGCGAAGGTACAGCATCGAGTTTTCGAAGCTCTTGGATCTTTCGAGTTGCAGCGCCGCGTGGATCGCCGCCTCGTCGAGCCCGAGCCGCGCACTCAGCGCACGCGCCGCGAGTTCAGTGGCCCCCGCACGGCCCGAGCTTTCGGCGGCGGGCAGCAGCGCGCCGTCGCTGTCCAGCGCCGCGCGCGATGCCACCCGAAGGGCGTTCTGGAAGGCGGCATTGCGGCTTGCGTAGCGACCCGCGTTGTAGTCGGCGAATCGATAGATGTAATCGTCATAGGGTGCGCGGTAATCCAGCAGGTGCGCGACGCCGAAGTAGATGCTGCCACGGCGTGTGAACAGCTCGTCCGCGATGCTGCGTTTGACGGGATAAGGGTAGGGCGTGGCGGCGGCGAATTCTTTCGCGAAGGCGACATTGACCTGCATGGGTCCGCGCGTGCGGATCGGATTCTTGTCGTCGAACAGGGTGCGTCCCAACGGCACGCCCGCGATGAAGTCTTCGTAGATGTCGCTCAAAGTTTTTTCGGTCCTGGCCCGATCGATGCGTTCGCCATAGCTGCGGCCGTCCGAACTCTTCCAGCCGAGCACATCGTGCACTAGCGTCAGAGGAACGTGCGCTGCTTGCGCGCGCGTGTCGATCTCGCGGCGCGCGATCGCGCCTAAGCCCGGTATCACGGGGTCGATCTGAAAACTGGACTCTTGTTGGATGACGGCCACGACCGCGCACACGTTCTCGTGAGACGGTTGCACGGTCAGCACGCGAAACGCAGCGTAGATGTCCTCGCGCCAGCCCTTACGATCGCCAATGCCCCGCGGCAGGGACTCATCGATGATTGCTTCGGCATCGGCCGTTGCCGGCTCGAGTGGCGCCGGCGAACCGCCCACGCAAGAAGCGAGCCCCGCACAAGCACAAACTCCCGCCGCCGCGGCGAGCAGCCACAGACGCGGTGAATGCACCGTCAGCGGGGCTGCATCCTCACGGCGCCGTCGAGCCGGATGGTTTCACCGTTGAGCATGGGATTCTCGAGTATCTGCATCACGAGGGAGGCATATTCATGCGGCTCTCCCAGCCGCGGCGGGAACGGCGTCTGCTTGCCGAGGGAGTCCTGCGCCTCCTGCGGCAACCCCTTCATCATCGGCGTCAAGAAAAGGCCCGGCGCCACGGTCATGACGCGAATTCCGGACGATGCCAGTTCACGCGCCATCGGCAGCGTCATGCCGACGATGCCTCCCTTGCTCGCCGAGTAGGCGACCTGGCCGATCTGGCCGTCGAACGCCGCGACCGAAGCCGTCATGACGATGACGCCGCGTTCGCCGCCCGCGTTCGGCGTGTTGCCCGCCATCGCGACGGCCGCCGCTTTGGCCACCAGCACCGTGCCCACCAAGTTGACCTCGATGATCTTGCGGAAAAAACTTGCCGCCATGGGGCCTTGGCGGCCCACCATGCGGCCTGGCGTTGCAATCCCGGCGCACATGACCGCCGCATCGACGCCGCCCATCGAGGCTTTCGCCTGTGCGACCGCGGCATCGACGGCTGCTTCATCGCTGACGTCCGTCTGCGCAAAGAATGCCCGTTCACCGAGCGCGGCAACCGCGGCCTTGCCCTGTGCTTCGCTGATGTCGAGAATCGTCACCTTGCCGCCGGCCTGCACGATGCTCGTGCACACGCCGAGTCCCAGCCCCGACGCGCCGCCGCTGACGATGGCGCGGACTTCGTTCAATTGCATAGACTATCTCCCCCTAATTGTGCCAATGGATGCGTGCCTGCGCTCCAAGGGTCGTGAAATATCGCATCGACGGACGCCGGCGTCACGTCCTCGATGCGCGGCGGCCGCCACTTGGGCGCATTGTCCTTGTCGACGATCACGGCACGCACGCCCTCCATGAAATCGCCGTGCTCGAAACACTGCCGCACCATGCCGATTTCCATGCGCAGACAATCGGCAAGATTCATGGAGCGGCCCAGGTGCATCTGGCGCAACGTCACGGCCAGCATGGTGGGCGAGCGCGCGCGCAGCAGCTTGCATGTCTCTTGCGCCCACTGGGCAAACTCGGGCCGCGTCTCGCGCTCGAGCGACGCCAGCAGTTCGGGCACGCCGGCGGCGGCAAAATGCGCATCGATCGCGGGCCGCAATCTCGCCAGCGGCGCCTCACCGAGGGTGCCGGCCGCCGTTGCGCCGGCCGCCGCCGTTGCGGCAAGACGCCCGAGCAGCCGCTCGAGGTCGCTCCGGTCGGCCGTGGCGCCGCTCCCGCTCCAAGGCAAATGGTCCAATTCGGTTTGCAGGTTCTGCATGGCTGCCGGCGGCAGGTAGTAGTCGGCCAGGCCGACGTACAGCGTGTCGTAGGCACGAATCTGAGTGCCGGTGAGCGCGAGGTACGGGCCCAGCGCACCGGGCAGGCGCGACAGGAAAAAGCTGGCACCGACGTCGGGGAAGAAGCCGATCGCCACCTCGGGCATGGCCATGCGCGTGCGGTCCCCGACCACACGCAGCCGCGATCCCTGCGCAAGTCCCATGCCGCCTCCCATCACGATGCCGTTCATGAGCGCGATGTACGGCTTGGGGAATTGGTGCAGCAGATAATCGAGCGGGTATTCACGCACGAAGAATTCCTCGTGCAGCGTGCCAGCACTCCGAAAGCTATCGTACAGCGCGCGAACATCCCCGCCGGCGCAAAACGCCTTCTCACCGGCGCCCTGCAGCAGCACGCCGCGAATCTTAGGGTCGGCTGCGAACCGCTGCAGCGCCGCGTGCAGTTCCTCGACCATGCCGAGCGACAGGGCATTGAGCGCAGCGGGACGGTTCAGCGTCACGCAGGCGAGCGAATTGCGAACCTCGCAAAGAATTTCCATGACCGATGGGCGCTCGTCAGGCGCCGCGCCAGTTCGGCTTGCGCTTCTCGAGGAAGGCAGCAACACCCTCGCGCTGGTCGTCGCCGTCGAACAAGTCGACGAATCGCTCCCGCTCGACGCTCAAGGCCGAACGCCGCGGTGCGCCTTCGCGCGCCTGATGAATCAATGCCTTGCTGAAGGTCACGGCCTGCGGACTCAACGTAGTCACGCGCTTGGCGATTTCGAGCGCTTTGCTGAGCGCCTGGCCGCGCGGCACCACTTCTTCCACCAGACCGATGCGCAGCGCGGTCTCGGCGTTGACGCGTTCGTTGGTGAGGATCATGCGCTTGGCCCAACCCTCCCCGACCAGCCAGGGCAAGGTCTGGGTGCCGCAGCCCGACGGCAGCAATCCCACCGAGGGTTCGGGCAGCGCCATCTGGGCGTGCTCCTCGCAGATCCGCAGGTCGCACGACAGCGCACATTCGAGGCCCCCGCCCATGGCATAGCCGTTGATCGCGGCGATCACGACAGGACGCGCCTGCTGCAAAGCCTCGAAGGCGGCGCCGAAGCGCTGCGCGACTACGCGCGCGCGCGCCTTGTCGCCGTCAGCGAATTGCTTGAGATCGGCGCCGGCGCTGAAAAACTTCTCGCCGGCGCCCGTGATGACGACGGCCCGCACTTCGGCGGAGGCGTTCAATTTTTCGACGACCGCGAGCAGCGCAGCGAGGCCCTCGCCGGTAAAAGTATTGGCGGACGGGTTGTTCAAAACGATCTGAGCCACGGAATCCGCGACCGTACATTCGATCATGGCGCTGTCCTGTACATGTTGATGATGGCGGAGAAATCCATGCCGCCGAAACCCTTGGCGCTGAACATCTGGTAGAGCTGCTGCGCGGCCGCCCCCATCACCACCGATTGTTTCGCCTGTCGAGCCGCATCGCTTGCCAACCCCAAGTCCTTGAGCATGAGGTCGGCGCCGAAGCCCCCCGTGTAGCCGCGTGCAGCCGGCACATTCTCCATGACGCCGGGGTAGGGATTGTAGGTGTCCGAGCTCCAGCAGCGGCCGCTGGAGGTATTGACGATGCCCGCCAGCACCTTGGGCTCGATGCCGAGCGCCGCGCCGAGATTCATGGCTTCGGCCACGCCGACCATGGTGATGCCGAGAAGCATGTTGTTGCAGATCTTCGCCACCTGTCCGGTACCGGACGCTCCGCAGTGCACGATGTTCTTGCCCATGCACTTCAAGATCGGTGCGATGTGCTCGAACACTTGATCGGTGCCCCCCACCATGAAGGTCAACGTGCCGGCCTCCGCGCCGCCGGTGCCGCCGGAGACGGGTGCGTCCGCCATCGGCAGGGCACGCCCCTGGGCCTGGCTCGCGACCTCGCGCGCGGTGTGTGGATCGATGGTGCTACAGTCGATCAGCGTGGTTCCGCGCCGTGCTCCCTCGAGCACGCCGCCGCCGCCAAGATAGACCGCTTTGACATGCGGCGAGGAGGGCAGCATGGTGATGACGATGTCGCCGAACGCCGCACATTCATCGGGCGACTTGGCCGCGGAGGCGCCGGCGGCGGTCAGTGAATCGACATTCGCCGCGACGATGTCGAACACGCATAGGGTGTGCCCCGCCTTGATCAAGTTGCGCGCCATGGGCGCGCCCATGTGGCCTACACCTAGGAACGAGATCTTCATTTGAGGCTGATTGTGGTGTTGACGCTGCTGGTCGCGCCATCCTCGAACCAACGACTCGTAACCGTCTTGGTCTGGGTGTAGAACTGAATCACCTGTTTGCCATAGGGCCCGAGATCGCCGAGCTTCGAGCCGCGCGAACCGGTGAAGCTGAAAAACGGCACCGGCACCGGAATCGGCACGTTGATGCCGACCTGGCCCGCATCGATCTCATGCTGGAACTTGCGCGCCGCGGCGCCGCTCTGCGTGAAGATGCCAACACCGTTGCCGAAGGGATTCTTGTTGACGAGCTCGATGGCCGCATCGAGGGAATCGACACCGATGATCACCATGACGGGTCCGAAGATTTCCTGTGTGTAGATGCTCATCGAGGTCTTGACCCCGGAGAAGACGGTCGGGCCGATGAAATTTCCCTGCTCGAAACCGCTGACCTTGATGCCGCGCCCATCCAGTTCGAGCTTGGCGCCTTCCTTGACACCCTCTTCGACCAATCCCAGGATCCGCTGCTTGGCGCTCTTGGAAATAACGGGTCCCAAATCAGCGCCCTTGTCCGTACCGACGCTCACCTTGAGGGTCTTGGCTTTGGCGACGATGTCCGGGATCCATTTTTGGGCCTCGCCGACCAGCACGGTGACCGAAGTCGCCATGCAACGCTGTCCGGCGGCGCCAAAGGTGGCGCCGACCAGTGCGTTGAGCGACTGCTCCTTGTTGGCATCCGGCATCACCACCGCGTGGTTCTTCGCGCCCATCATGCACTGCGCGCGCTTGCCGTGCTGATTGGCGAGGTTGTAGACGTGCGTTCCCACGTGTGTGGAGCCGACGAAGGAAACCGCGACGACGTCGGGGTGGGTGCACAGGGCGTCCACCGCGCGCTTGCCGCCATGGACGATGTTGAGCACGCCCGGCGGCACGCCGGCCTGCAGTGCGAGTTCGGCGAGCAGCATCGGCGTCAAAGGATCCTGTTCCGAGGGCTTGAGCACGAAGGTGTTGCCGCAGACGATCGCCATCGGGAACATCCACAGCGGTATCATCGCCGGAAAATTGAACGGCGTGATGCCGACGCATACGCCGATGGGCTGGCGCAGCGTGTAGGTGTCGACGCCGCCGGCGACGTTTTCCGCGAATTCACCGAGCTGCAACGTGCCGATGGAGCAGGCATGTTCGACCACTTCCAGGCCCCGAAACACGTCGCCTTCGGCATCGGCGATCGTCTTGCCCTGTTCGGCGCTCAAGGTTTGCGCAATGCGGCCCATATGCTCCCTGACCAAGGCCTGCAGTTTCAGCATCACGCGGGCGCGGGCCGCGAGCGGGGTGTTCTTCCAGGTCTTGAATGCGGTCTTGGCGGCCGCAACGGCGGCGTCGATTTCTGCATCGGTCGCGAACGGCACCTGCGCCAGGATCTCCTGGCTGGCCGGATTGATCACGTCGTGCCACTCGGTGGTCTTGGAGTCGACGAAATTGCCGTTGATCAGCAGTTTCACCGACTCGGGGGATTTTCCCTGGATTGCCGCGTTCGTCGTCATGCTTGCCTACCTTTATGATTCCGCGGCGCGCTGCAGCAGCTCGCGCGCGATGACCATTCGTTGAATCTCACTCGTACCTTCATAGATCTGCGTGATGCGTGCATCGCGATACAGACGTTCCACTTCGTAATCTTCCAGATAGCCGTAGCCGCCGTGAATCTGGATCGCCTTCGAGCACACCCGCTCCGCCATCTCCGAGGCATAAAGTTTAGCCTGACAAGCCTCGGAAAGGCAGGACTCGCCGGCGCCTCGCAGCCGGGCGGCCTGCAGCGTCAGCATACGCGCCGCGTTGATCGAGGTTTCCATGTCGGCCAGCATGTTGCCGATACTGCCGAACTCGCCGATGGGACGGTCGAACTGCCGGCGGGTCTTGGCATAGGCCAGCGCCGCTTCGAATGCCGCGCGGGCGATGCCGACGGCTTGCGCCGCGATGCCGATGCGACCGCCCTCGAGATTGGACAGCGCAATGGACAACCCCTTGCCTTGCGGCCCCAGCAGTGCATCGGCCCCGACCCGGCAGTTCTCCAAGATGATCGGGCAGGTGTCCGAGGCACGTATTCCAAGCTTCTTCTCAGGCCGGCCGACGAGGAACCCCGGCGTATGCGTGGGCACGATGAACGCCGAGATTCCCTTCTTGCCCAACGCTGGGTCGGTCACGGCGAACACGATCGCGACCTTGGCGCGCTTGCCGTTGGTGACGAATTGTTTGGCGCCGTTCAGCACCCACGCACCATCGAGGAATTCGGCACGGGTCTTCAAATTGTGCGCTTCGGAGCCGGCTTGCGGCTCGGTCAGGCAGAAGCAGCCGATGGTGCGTCCCTGCGCCATGTCGGACAAATAGCGCCGCTTCTGGTCGCCTGAGCCGAATTTCAATATCGGACCGCAGCCGACGGAACTATGGACGCTCATGAGGGTTGAGGTGGAGGCGCAGCCGGCCGCGATTTCCTCGATCGCGAGGGCGTAGGCGACGTAATCCGTGTAGGAGCCACCCCATTCTTCAGGGACCATCATCCCCAACAGCCCGAGTTCCCCCAATTTGGCCACCGCCGAATCGGCGATCCAGCCGTCCTTTTCCCACTGTGCGGCCCGGGGTTTGAGTTCGGCCCGCGCGAATTCCCGCGCCGAGTCGCGGATCATGCGCTGCTCGTCCGTCAAGAAGTCCAGAGCCATGCTTACGATGCGTTCCTCAGGAGCCTCGAGTGACACGAGCTCCTAGTTGTCGGTATCGCGTAAACTATAAGACTGAAACGGGATTTCAACGGTGGCTAAACCGTACAAAATGCGTGCGAGAAAATGCAACAGTTGGCCGGCAGGCGAAGTGTCCGCCAGCCTCGCCCCGGCGGGCTGCGCCGATTCAGGCCGTGCGTATACAGCCCGTGCCGTCGGCTGGCGCGCCGCCGCCGGGCGTCCGGCAGAGACCGGCACCATAGCGATTTGCTTCGTTGCAGCAGCGTTGGAACGGGTGCGGGCACTCGGCATCGACGTGGCACCGTTACTCGCCAGGGTTGGACTGTCTGCCTCGTTGCTGCAGGCGCCGCAGGCGCGCGTATCGGTCGAGCAATATGGTGAACTGTGGCGTCTGCTGGCCTCGACGTTGGACGATGAGTTCTTCGGCCAGGACGCGCGGCGCATGAAGTCGGGTACTTTCGCGATGATTTGTCATGCCGTGCTCGGCTGCAGGTCTTTGGGCCATGCGCTCGAGCGGAGCTTGCGCTTCTACGCGCTGATCCTCGATGACATTTCCGGGAAATTGGTGCGTCACGGCGCCGAGGCGGCCATCGAACTGCATGAAAAGAAGCCCACCGGCCGCGTGTTCGCGCACGAGGTGTTGCTGATGCTGCTGCACGGCGTGGCCTGCTGGCTGGTGGGCCGCCGTATACCGGTGCTCCGGGCGCAGTTCAGCTATCCGGAGCCGGCCCACAGCGCCGAATATCGATTGATGTACTCCACGCAGCTCGAGTTCCGGGCCAAGCATACGGCGCTCGTATTCCAAGCCTCGCACCTCGATTTGAGCATCGTGCAGAACGAACGCTCCTTGAAGGATTTTCTGCGCAGAGCGCCGGAAAACATCCTGGTCAAGTACAAGAACCGAAGCAGCCTCAATGCGCGCATCCGGCGCCGCCTGCGCCAATGCCTGCCGGCGGCGCTGCCGGAATTCGAGACTTTGGCGGCGGAGATGAGCATGACGCCGGCGACACTGCGGCGGCGGTTGCACGACGAGGGTACGTCCTACCAGAGCATCAAGGACCAACTGCGGCGCGATCTGGCGATAAGTTACCTCAGCCAGTCGGACCGCAGCGCCATGGACATCGGCCTGGAACTGGGGTTCTCCGAGCGCAGCGCGTTCCACCGCGCATTCAAGAAATGGACGGGTGCCTCGCCGGGAGAATTCCGGCGCCGCCTGTGCGCATGAGACTGGTGTTGCAATTTCGCGCAATTCAATTGAATGTTTTAGTCACCGGGGGCGAAATGGCCTTCGGCATATACTTGGATATGGAATAACCGAAGGACGAAAGGCATGGCGCAAATCTCCTCCGCGGGCTCGGCTCTGCGCGGCGCGCTGGCCGCCGAACGACCCCTGCAAGTGGTCGGTGCGATCAACGCCATCACGGCCCGAATGGCGGCGGCCAGCGGGTTCAAGGCGCTCTACCTGTCGGGCGGCGGAGTGGCCGCGAATTCTCTCGGTATGCCCGACCTCGGCATCAGCACCATGGACGATGTGCTCACCGACATCCGCCGCATCACCGATGTCTGTCCGCTGCCGCTGCTGGTCGATGCGGATACCGGATGGGGCGGCGCATTCAACATCGCACGCACGGTGCGCACCTTCATCAAGTTCGGCGCCGCAGGCATGCACATCGAGGACCAGGTTCAGTCCAAGCGCTGCGGCCACCGGCCCGGCAAGGAGATCGTCTCCAAACAGGAGATGGTCGATCGCATCAAGTCGGCTGTCGATGCGCGCACCGACGAGGGATTCGTGATCATGGCGCGCACCGATGCACTGGCGGTCGAGGGCATCGAGCATGCCATCGATCGCGCGGTGGCCTGCGTCGAGGCGGGTGCCGACATGATATTTCCGGAGGCCATGACTGAGCTGCCGATGTACCGGCGCTTCAAGGACGCGGTCAAGGTCCCGATCCTCGCCAACATCACCGAGTTCGGCCACACGCCGCTGTATACGCGCGATGAACTCGCGGGCGTCGGCGTCGACATCGTGCTGCACTGCTGTTCGGCCTATCGATCCATGAACGCCGCCGCGCTCGCCACCTACGAGGCGATCCGGCGCGACGGCACGCAGAAGAACGTGCTTCATCTCATGCAGACGCGCGCAGATCTGTACAAGTATCTCGACTACCATTCGTACGAAGCTAAGTTGGACCAATTATTCGCGGAGGGAAAGGAAAAGTGAGCACCACTTCCGACGCTCAACCAGGCGTATTCAAGCCGAAAAAATCCGTGGCACTGTCCGGCATCGCGGCGGGCAATACTGCCCTATGCACCGTGGGCCGCAGCGGCAATGATCTGCACTATCGCGGCTACGACATCCTCGATGTCGCGGACGTCTGCGAGTTCGAGGAAATCGCCTATCTGCTGGTCCATGGCGTGCTGCCCACGGTGGCGCAGCTAAAGTCCTACAAGGCCAAATTGAAATCCTTGCGCGGCCTGCCTGCGGGAGTGCGCACCGTACTCGAGCAATTGCCCGCCTCGAGCCATCCGATGGACGTGCTGCGTACCGGGGTATCGGCGCTCGGATGCTTGGAACCCGAGGCGCACGACCACAATGGCTCTGCCGCCCGTGATCTGGCGGACCGGTTGCTCGCGTGTCTGGGATCGATGCTGTGTTACTGGCATCATTTCGCGAACGGCGCAAAGCGCATCGAAGTGCAGACCGACGATGATTCGATCGCGGCGCATTTTCTGCACCTGCTGCACGGGCGCAAGCCGTCCGACTCGTGGGTGCGAGCCATGCAGACTTCGCTGAATCTGTATGCGGAGCACGAGTTCAACGCCTCGACATTCACCGCCCGCGTGATTGCCGGCACCGGCTCGGACCTGTATTCCTGCATCGTCGGCGCCATCGGGGCGCTGCGCGGTCCGAAGCACGGCGGCGCCAACGAGGTTGCCTTCGAGATCCAGAGCCGCTACGCATCCCCCGACGCGGCGGAGAAGGACATCCGTCAACGGGTCGCGAACAAGGAGGTCATCATCGGCTTCGGGCATCCGGTGTACACGGTGTCCGACCCTCGCAACGAGGTCATCAAGAAGGTGGCGCTGCGTCTGGCTCAGGAAGCGAACGACACGCTGGGCTACGAGGTGGCGGAGCGTATCGAGAGCGTCATGATGGAAATCAAGAAGATGTTCCCGAACCTCGATTGGTTTTCGGCGGTCTCCTATCACTTGATGGGCGTGCCCACGGCGATGTTCACGCCGCTGTTCGTGATCAGCCGCACATCGGGCTGGTCGGCACACGTCCTCGAGCAGCGCGAGGACGGCAAGATCATTCGTCCGAGCGCCAATTACACCGGACCCGAAAACCTCACGTTCCTGCCGCTCGACGAGAGGAACTGAAGCGGTTCGCCATGAACACCGCTCACCGCAAGCCGCTGCCTGGCACGAAACTCGACTATTTCGATGCGCGCGAGGCCGTCGACGCGATCGCGCCGGGCGCCTGGGCAACGCTGCCTTACACCTCCCGCGTGCATGCGGAAAATCTCGTGCGGCGCTGCGCTCCGGACACTCTGACGGCCTCGCTGAATCAGCTGATCGAACGCAAGCGCGATCTCGACTTCCCGTGGTTCCCGGCGCGCGTCGTGTGTCACGACATCCTCGGCCAGACTGCGCTCGTCGACCTGGCGGGATTGCGCGATGCGATTGCCGACATGGGCGGCGATCCTGCCAGGGTCAATCCCGTCGTGCCGGTGCAGTTGATCGTGGATCACTCGCTCAGCGTGGAACACGGCGGCTTCGAGAAGGATGCATTCCAGAAGAACCGGGCAATCGAAGACCGCCGTAACGAGGATCGCTTTCACTTCATCGAATGGACCAAGAAGTCATTCGAGAACGTCGAGGTCATTCCGCCGGGCAACGGCATCATGCATCAGATCAATCTGGAGCGGATGTCGCCGGTCATCTACGTCAAGGATGGCGTCGCTTTTCCCGACACGCTGGTAGGCACGGACAGCCATACGCCGCATGTCGACGCGCTCGGCGTCGTTGCAATCGGCGTCGGCGGACTGGAAGCCGAGAATGTCATGCTGGGCCGCGCCTCCTGGATGCGCCTGCCCGAGATCATCGGCGTGGAGCTCAAGGGCAAGCCGCAGCCGAACATCACCGCGACCGACATCGTGCTCGCACTGACCGAGTTCCTGCGCAAGGAGAAGGTCGTTGGCGCTTATCTGGAGTTCTACGGAGAAGGCGCGTCGGCATTGACACTCGGCGACCGCGCCACCATCTCGAACATGGCGCCCGAGTACGGCGCCACCGCAGCCATGTTCTTCATCGATGACAATACGCTCGCCTACCTGCGCCTGACCGGCCGTGCCGACGAGCAGGTCGCGCTGGTCGAGATTTACGCGAAGCAGACCGGACTATGGGCGGAATCGTTGCAGACCGCCCAGTACGAACGTGTCATCAAGTTCGATTTGTCCGGGGTCGTGCGCAACATGGCGGGCCCGTCCAATCCGCACAAGCGCCTGCCGACGTCGGATCTCGCGGCGCGCGGCATTGCCGCGAAGTGGGAGACACTACCCGGTCAGCTGCCGGACGGCGCGGTCATCATCGCCGCCATCACCAGCTGTACCAATACCAGCAATCCGCGCAA
>Ga0116231_10007844_pt1 | contig 19196 bp, 13 predicted proteins | sample S1TSphgellanicum_2_FD_89695 | JGI IMG/M metagenome (GOLD analysis project Ga0116231, IMG submission 89695) | Host-associated microbial communities from peat moss isolated from Minnesota, USA - S1T2_Fd - Sphagnum magellanicum MG | ecosystem: Host-associated > Plants > Peat moss > Unclassified...
GATTTGAACGGATGATGCGGCGACCACCAAACCTCGGTCGAGAGGTCATTGCCGCGCGGCCCCAAAGCCGCCACCGCGGAGGGGAACAGCAGCGCCTTGCCGATCGTCACCACCTTCGGGTTGAAGCCCTGCTGCCCGGCCTGGGTCCAGAACGTCGCGAAATCCGGCGGCACCACCACGCCCGTCACAATCTCCACATTCGCGGCCTTGAACGCGTTGATCTGCGCGGTAAAATCCGAGGAGAAGGGCTGGAACCGGCCCGGATCGACGATTTTGTAGCCATGCTTGGGCAGCACGCCGGGGAAGCCGAACCCCGCATTGCCCCAGGCATTGCCGTCCGCGTCGTTCGGGAACAGCCCGCCGACGATCTTGTTGGTCGGCACCGAATCCCACAGCGCGATATACGCGGCCTCGACGTCCTCGAGCCCCCAGAAGAAATGATAGGTCCAATTGAACCCCACCGCCGGGTCGCCCTTGCGGCCGAAGAAATAGGATTGCCACGGTGCGTCATTGGTGATGCACGGCACCTGGTTCGCCTCCGCCTGGTCGGCCACCGGGTTGGTGGTATCGGGCGTCGCGGTCGCCAGCAGCAAATCCACATTATCCGAGTTGATCAGATCCGCCGCCACATCCGCCGCGCGTGAGCCGCTGGACTGGCTGTCGCGCAGCAAAATCTCCACATTATACAGCGTGCCGCCGATATTGATCCCGCCCGCCACCGCGTCGCGCACCTGCGCCAGCACGTAATCCGTCGGCTCGCCAAACGCCGCAATCGGCCCGGTCTGCGGCGAGACGAACCCGATTTTGATCGTATCGGCCGCGCGTGCAATCCCAGGTTTCAGAATCGCCGGCAGGCTGAGCGCCGCCCCGCCAGTGGCAATCGCCCGGCGGCGCGATACAGGCTTATCGATGATGTTTTTCATGTTCTAATCTCCCTTGGACGCTTTGTTTTTGTGGAAGCCTGGCCCCGGGCCCGCCTTGGTCAGGCCCGAGATTCTTCTGGTATAGAAACAACACCCATCATGCCGATATCTGCGCGCCGATCAAGCACCCGCCGCCTGCAACGCCGCAAATAGCCGCGCCCGTAATGCCGCCTGCTCCTCCGCGGTCCAGCGTCTGAACCCCGTGCCGCTCTTCATCCCCAGCCGCCCCGCCGCCACCAGCGCCTCCAAATAGGGTGACGCCCCGGGGTGGCTGTCAACATGCGGCAGCACATTGCGGTGGATCGCGAGCGTCAGATCAGTCCCGATCAAATCCATATTCTCAATCGGCCCCAGCACGCCCAGCCGCCGGCCAAAGCTCGCCTTCACCACCACATCGACATCCTCCGCCGAGCAGATACCCTGCTCTACCAAGGAGATCGCCTCCCGCCACAGCGCGTGTTGCAGCCTGTTGCCGATAAACCCCGGCACGTCCTTCTTCACACGCACCGCCGTTTTGCCCGCCGCCGTCAGCAACGCCATCGTGCTTTCAATCACCGCCGGCGCCGTCCATTCGGTGCCGACAACCTCCACCAGCGGCACCAAAAACGGCGGATTCCACCAATGCGTCCCCAGCGCCCGCGCTCTATGCGTCAACCCGCCCATAATCTGCGTAATCGGAATCACCGAGGTATTGCTCGCCAGTACCACCTCCGGCCCAACCGCCGCCTCCACCCGCGCAAACAAATCCTGCTTGACGGCCAAATCCTCCAGCGCTGCCTCGGTCACAAATGCCGCCCCCGCAACCGCCGCCTCCAGCACCGGCTCCGCCCGCACCCGCGCCACCGGCGCCGTGCTCAGGCCCAGATCGGTCAAATTCTTCGCAATCCGCGCCTGCAAACTCTCCAAATTGGCCGCCACCGGGTCATACACCACCACCTCATGGCCCGCGGCGGCGAATACCTGCGCAATGCCATGGCCCATCAGCCCGGCACCTAGAACGGTGATGTTACTCATGGCGTTATGCCCCCCCAAGCAAAAGTAAGCGGTCGCTTTTTTAAGAAAAAAGCGACGCCAAAAAATTTTTTTAGTCCCTTAGGCTATAGCCGCGCCACCAGCACCGCCCCAGAGGACTCAAAAATTTTTTGCTTCACGCGTCCCGATGACTGAGCGAAGCGAAGTCTGAATCGGCCCGCGCAAAATGGTTTAAAAAAAAAGCGCTTGCTTACCTGTCTGTCTCATCTCCCGATGTATCGTTATTTGATACAATCGTACCGAATAGCGGTTTTTATGGCAAGCCAAAAATCGCCCCTTGCTTTCCTTCCCCCGGCGCCTGTGCTCTCTGCGGTCCCACCAACCTTGGGGAACGCATGAACCTGGCATTGATCGTCGCCGCCGGCCGCGGCTTTCGCGTGGGCGGCCCCATGCCGAAGCAATATCTGCCTCTCGCGGGTGCGCCCATCCTGCGCCACACCGTGGAGAATTTCCTGGCCCACCCGCAAATCCACGCCGTGCAGGTGCTCATCCACCCGAATGACCTGGCGCTCTACGAGGCCGCCACCGCCGGCCTTGCCATCCGCCCGCCTCTGTTCGGCGGCGCCGAGCGGCAGGATTCCGTCCGCCTGGGGTTGGAAGGGGTGGCCGAGCTCAACCCCGCAACCGTGCTGATCCACGACGCCGTGCGCCCCTTCACCAGCCACGCCACCATCACCGCGGTGCTGGCGGCGCTGGCGGAGGCTGATGGCGCCATCGCCGCCGTGCCATTGGTTGACACGTTAAAGCGCGGCGCTGCCGGCCACATCACCGGCACCATCCCGCGCGAGGGCCTGTTCCGCGCGCAAACCCCGCAGGGCTTCCGCTACGCCGCCATCCGCGCCGCCCACCAGGCGGCCGCCAACGCCGGAGAAGCCATTACCGACGACGCCATGGTCGCCGAGCGCGCCGGCCTCAAAATCCGGCTGATCGAGGGCGATGAGGATAATTTCAAAATCACCACCGCGGCGGATCTGCACCGCGCCGCATCCCTGCTCAGCCACCGCCAAAACCAGCGTCAAAACCAAAACCAGGAGACAACGCCATGACCAACACCATCATCGTGGACCAAAAAGGCCGCGTCGGCCTCATCACCCTCAACCGCCCGCAGGCGCTCAACGCGCTGAACGCCGAGCTGATGATGGAAGTCATCACCGCGGCCGAAACCTTCGACCGCTCGGCCGATATCGGCTGCATCCTCCTCACCGGCTCCTCCAAAGCCTTCGCCGCCGGCGCGGACATCAAGGAAATGTCCAGCCAATCCTATATGGACATGTACCTCAACGACTGGTTCAGCGCCTGGGACCGTTTCGCCAATCTGCGCACCCCCATCATCGCCGCCGTCGCCGGCTTCGCGCTGGGCGGCGGTTGCGAGCTCGCCATGATGTGCGATTTTATTTTGGCGGCGGACACCGCCAAATTCGGCCAGCCGGAAATCAAGCTCGGCGTCATGCCCGGCATGGGCGGCTCGCAGCGCTTAACCCGCGCCATCGGCAAGGCCAAGGCCACCGAAATGTGCCTGACCGGCCGCATGATGGGCGCCGAGGAAGCCGAACGCTCAGGCCTCGCCGCCCGCGTCATCCCCGCCGCCGAGCTGCTGGACGAAGCCCTGAAAACCGCCACCACGATCGCCGAGATGTCCAAATCCGCCGCCATGATGACCAAGGAAACCATCGCCCGCGCCTACGAGAGCACCCTGCGCGAAGGCCTGCTCTACGAGCGCCGGATTTTCCACTCAATGTTCGCCACCGACGACCAAAAAGAAGGCATGGCCGCCTTCATCGAAAAACGCCCACCGGTGTTCAGGAAGTAAGCGGTCGCTTTGTCTCGCAGAAAAGCTCCGCAAAAGACTTTTATCCCCGGTTCTACAGCCCCGCCCGGTCTCACGCAAAACCATCGTAGGGCGGAAAAGCGCAGCGTCTTCCGCCATCTTTCCACGCCAAGGCGAAACACGCTCAGTCAATCCTAACCGGCAACCCCCACAACCTCATCCACTGGGGAGTCCATCGCCAAAACCGGCCCCAGCACAACCTCGCCGGCGCGTACCACCCCCGCCGCATCCACGCGCAGCACCAGCCCCGCCTCTGCCCGCGTCGTCACCAGCGCTTCCGGGAACGGCGCCATTTGCCCGCAAAGCCAATCCCACTGCGCATCAATCAAATCCGCCCCGCGGCCAACCCGCACATGCGCCGCCACGCCCTCGGCAACCAGCCGGGACACAATCGCCGGCGCCTCCGCCAGCGATGCCGCCGCAACCTCAAATCGGTACCGCAACCCTGGCACTGCACCATAATACTTCGTCGCCCGGCGCACCGCCCCCGCCAGCGCCGCAAACTGCTCACGGAAAAACGGGCTCGCCCCCTCCCAGCCCGGCACCCCAATCACCAGGCTATGCACCCCAATCTTCGCCACCCGCTCAAACCAAATCGGCGCAATCCGCGCGCTCAAATCCACCGCCACCGAAACCCGGTGCAAATCATCCTCCGGCACCAGCCCGATCAGCGCCAAATTCTCAGCCCCCAGCCCCGCCAGCCTGATCCCGCCATCCGCCACATAGGGGGCGAGCCGCAACAGCGATTCAAACGCCGCGGACTCTATCTCAGGCGGCACCTCAATTCGTGAGATCAGCGGAAATTCCGTCCGCAACGCCGGCGCCAGCTCCAGCACATGCGCGCTCCCCGCCGGCCGTACGAACACCGCCTCCGCCTCAGCCAGTTTCAATTTGCGCGCAAATTCATGCCGGAACGCGTAATCCCCCGCCCCCACCCCGATCTCGCGCAGTACAGCGCTCGGCACGTCCGCCCGCGCGCGGCCCAGCACGGCGCCGCCGGCGCCCACAATCTCCACCTCAAACCGGGCGGACTCATCGCCCAAATCCCGCACCCAGCCAGCCACATGGCCGATGCTCCGCTCATCCACATAGCCCTGGAACCGCGGCGGCATTGTCCCCCGCATTGCCGTCACCAGCCCCGGCGCCAGCTCCAAAAACGGCGCCCCGGCCGCCGGCCGCACAAACACCCGGTCGCGCTCCTCCTCGCTTAATTCAGGATACTCAACGCGGAAGGCATGCCGCCCATCCCCCACGCCTACCTGCACCAGCACCTCACTAAACCGCTCCGCCACCCCGACGCGCAGCACCCGCACCCCGCGCCCCGGCGTCACCAGCACCACCTCAAACGCCACCCGCGCCGCCGGGTCATCCAAATCCCGCACCCAGCCCGCCACATGCCGCGTGCTGCGTTCATCAACATAACCCTGAAACATGGCGCCGCTCAGCCGACCAGCTGCTGGTCGAACACCGCGTAGAGCTCGCCATTCTGGTCGCGCGCCGGGATCATGTCCGGCCGCTTCGCCGCCGCCGAATAATGCGCAATCAATGTCCGCCGCTCCATCCAAGGTATTTTCGGCAGCGAGCCCCGATGCATCAGCCGGCTATGCCAGATCAGCACATCACCCTTTTTGCCCAAAAACGGCACAACCTCGCCGCCGCGCGCCGCAATCTCGGCCGCCACCGCCGGCGTGGTAAAGCGCTCGGCAAAGCGCGGCCAATGGTTCACCCCCGTCTCGGGCGAGCGCCGGGCCAGCTCCTCCTCGGTCAAAAACCGCCTTACCTTCTCACCCCGCATCAGCGGCCAACGGTGCGAACCCGGAATATACTCAAACGGCCCGCTATCGGGGTGAATATCCCCGAGCGCGATCCACACCGCCGTGTACCAGGAATTCACAAAATGCGGGTTCAAATAATCATCCTGGTGCCAATCCCGCTCGGAACTCACCCAGGCCGTCAGACACATCTGCAAAATCAGCGCCTCGCCGAGCAGCGATTTCATCACCGCCATCATCGGCGGATAAAGCGCCAAATCCCGCATCTCCAAAATATGCATATACGAGCTCGGCGTCATCCACGCCGCCGGATTCGTCTCCGCCGCCCGTACCTTAATATAGGGCTCGGTCAGCTCGTCGGGAATAAACCCCCGCAACGTCACCACCCCATCCCGCCGCCACTCCAGCTGGTGCGGCGTGAGCGTACTCTCATCCACGTCCGCCCGGTCCAGCCACGGCACCACCTCATCGGGCGGATAATCCGAAATATCCGCGAACGTCACGTCTGGGCCGGGATTATCCAAAGCGAAATCTCCGTAAAGCAAGCGGTCGCTTTTCTGTAGAAAAGCGCCGCAAAAGACTTTTGAATCTTCTAGACGATATCCGCGTCACCATCCCCGCCCCAGAGGACTCAAAAGTTTTTTGGCTTCACGCGTCCCGATGACTGAGCGAAGCGAAATCTGCATCGGGCGCGCGATAAAGGTTCAAAAAGCAGCGCTGTCTCACTCTGCGGCGAGGCCAACCGCCTCAGCCGGCGCCCGCCCCAGCACCTGCGCCAAGGCGCTGAACAGCTCGGCCTGCGCGTCCCTCGCCTTGTGCAGCGCGCGGAACGCGATATGCCCGTCCGGGCGCACCAGCACGCAGCCCGGCTCGTCGATCTCGCAAATCTCCGCCCAGGCGCCGTGCAGATCCTCCGCGTCGCGTTCCGGGCCGATGACGCAGGTGGTGATATCGAGCCCGAATGCTGCTTTCGCCTGGCCCGCGGCCTCCACCCAGTCTTCGCCGTCAATGCCGGTGAACAGCGCGAATTTACCCTTGCCCGCAATATCGAGCGTGGAGACAGGCTGCCCGCCGCGGTACAGCCACACATGCGGCAGATGCGCCCCGGCCCGCGTGCTCGGCTGGTAGTACAGCTCCGCGTCGCGGGCGAAGCCGGGGTCGGGCAGGGGGTCTGGCACCACCGCGGTCGAGGCGTAGCGCTGGTTCAGCTCCACGCCGTGGCAGTTGAATTCGTAGTCTTTGAAGGCGATCGCCTTGCGCAACGCCGCGCGCTGCTTGGTGGCCTCCGGCGAGTTGTCCTTGCGCGCCGCCATATGCTCGCGCATCACCTCCGGGTCGGTGGTGTTCAGCAAGCCCAAAGCCTCAAAAATCGGCCCGAACTCGCCGATGCTCTGGTTCGCCCGCGTCACGATCTGTTTGGCGATCGGCGCGCGCTCGGCGTCATAGCTCTCTAGCAGGCTCGGGGCGGCCTGGCCGCGCAGCACGGCGGCCAGCTTCCACGCCAGATTATACGCATCCTGTACCGAGGTGTTGGAGCCCAGCCCGTTCGAGGGCGGGTGCCGGTGCACCGCATCCCCCATGCAGAACACCCGGCCCTTCGCCAGCCTGGTCGCGTACATATTGTTCACGGTCCAGATCGAATGGGATTTGATCTTGATCGGGATACTGGAATCCCCGATCAGCTTATGCGCGATCTCGGTCGCCAGCTCATCGGTCATGTTCGGCGGCTCGGCGTTGATGTCGTAGCCCCACACGATCAGCCATTCATTCCAGGGCCGCACCATGCGCACCAGCCCCATGCCGATCCCGCCGATATTGGAGCCCGGCTGCAGCACCCAGTACAGCACGCTCGGCCGGTGCGCGACATAGGCTGAGAGATCAGCCTCGAACACGATGTTCATGCTGCCCGCAACCCCCATCTGCCCCTCGAACGGCAGGCCGAGATCCTCCGCCACCTTGCTGCGCCCGCCATCGGCGCCGACCAGATATTTGCTGCGGATTTTCACCGTCTCCCCGCTCAGCCGGTCGCGTACCGAGGTCGTGACGCCGAGCTCGTCCTGCACATGGCTCAGATATTCAAAATCAAACCGCGGCCGGGTGCCCCGCTCGCAGGCCGCGCCGAACAAAATCGGTTCCAGCAAATTCTGCGGCAAATCGCAGATCGTGGTCGGGCTCGCCAGCGTATAATCCGCCTTGCGCTTGGGGTGCGTGCCCCAGGTCTGGATCCGCCCCAGCTCCTCCCCGGCGAGCGCGGTGCAGAACACCGTATTGCCCATCCAGTCCTGCTTCACCGCCAGGCGCTTGACCTCCTCCTCCACCCCCATGTCGCGGAACACTTCGAGGGCGCGCTGGTTGGTGATATGCGCGCGCGGCGTTTCCGCCAGCCAGCGGTATTTGGTCACGCAGATATTTTTGATGCCGTAGCTGGAGAGCAGCAGCGCCGTGGTCGCGCCCGCCGGCCCGCTGCCGATGATCAGAACCTCGGTCTCAATCATTTTGTTGGTCCTTCCGCAGGTTTCAATCCAAAATCATAGCTCAGATGCCGCCACGCCGTGGCGCTCACCGTCCCATCCGGCATCGCGCCCGGCGGATGCTGGGTAAATTCGCGGATCAGCGAGTTTTTCACGCCGAACACCGCGTCGCTATCGAGATATTCGTCGCCATCGGCGAACACATGCGTCACCAGCGTCTCATAGCCCGGGGCGGAGATCATGAAATGCACATGCGCCGGCCGCCAGGGGTGCCGCGCGGTCGCCCGCAGCATATCCCCCACCGGCCCGTCATACGGGATCGGGTAGGGGGCGGGCTGGATGGTCTTGAACCAGAATTTGCCAGCGCCGTCCGCCCGCAGCACGCCGCGCAGCGCGGCATTCTCGAGATCATTGCGCTGCACGTCGTAAAACCCTTCCGAGTCGGACTGCCAGACCTCGATTTTCGCCGCCGGCAACGCCGTGCCGTCGGCGGCACTCACGCTGCCCTCGACGTAGAGCGGCTCGCCGGTCAGCCCGCCGGTGATATCCCCGCCCAGCGCAAATTCCGGCGCATCCGCGACATGGAACGGCCCCAGAACGGTGGTCTCCGTGGCACCCGCCGGCAGCCGGTGGTTTACCGCGTCCACCAGCATCGAGACGCCGAGCGTGTCCGACAGCAGAATAAATTCCTGCCGGCTGCCGCTGCACATCTGCCCGGTGCGGGTGAGGAAGTTAACCGCCGCCTGCCACTCCTCAAAGCTTGGCTCCACATCGCGCACAAAATCGTGCAGATGCGTCACCAGGCTGGTGATCAATGTCTTCAGCCTTGCATCCGGCGTATTGCCGAACCGTTCGATCACCGCCTGGGTGATGTTATGCTCATCAAAATCCCGCAAAATTCCCTCGTTTTCACGGCCCGTTTTTTGGGGGCCTGGACGTCTTGGCGCGTATAAAACACTTAAAAGCCGCAAAAATCCAGGGCGCGCCCCGTGGTTATGCGTCAAAACCAAAAATTTCCCGTATGGCATGGCGCCCGGCCCGTCGCTGGCGCCATTCAGGTGCCGTTAACCAGCCCATCCTAGTTTGCGGTTCCCGCATTGTTTCCGGAGCCGCCATGCTGTCCCGCCTCTCGATCACCACGCAATTCCTCCTGCTGGGCGCGCTGGGCTGTCTGTTCACGGTCCTGGCGCTCGGGATCAGCCTGAAATCCAGCTACGACATTGCGCTGCAAGCCAAGGAATCGGGCATGAAGGCGCTGGTGGATGCCGGAGTTTCCACCACCGAGCATTACGTCGCCGCGGCGCAGAACGGCACTATGACAACGGCCGAGGCGCAGTCCGCGGCGCTGGCGGCGCTCGCCGCCGCGCGGTTCGACAACGGCAATTATTATTTCACCTACCGTTTCGACGGGCTGGTGCTGGAGCATCCACGCAAGGATTATCTGGGCCGCAACCTCTATAACGACCGTGACCAGTACGGCACCTACAAGGTCCGCCCGATGATCGACGGCGCGCGCGCCGGCCAGCCGGTGTTCAACGAATACTACATGCCAAAAACCGGCTCGAACGTGCCGGAGCCGAAAATCTCCTATATGGAGGGCGTGCCCGAATGGGGCTGGGCGATCGGCACCGGGCTGTACATCGATGATCTGCAGAACGCGCTGTTCGCCCGGTTTTTGGGGCTTTCGGAAATTTTTATCCCGCTGTTTGCGGCCTATGTGGCGCTGATCTTCCTGATGCGCCGGGCGGTCGCGCAGGCGCTCGCCAGCCTGTCCGCCAGCATGGACGCGATCGCCGATGGCCGGTTGACCCAGCCGATCCCCGGGCTTGAGCGCCGCGACCAGATCGGCCGGATGGCCAGCCGCGTCGCCAAATTCCGGGACGATGCGCTCGCCCAGCGCCGGCTGGAAACCCAGGCCGCCGAGGCCGCCGCCGCCGCCGAGGCCGAGCGCGAAGCCCGCGAGGCCGAGCGCGCCAGCACCGCCGCGACCCAAACGGAGGTGGTGCGCGCGCTCGGCCAGGGCCTCGCCAAGCTCGCCGCCGGCGAGCTCGCCTTCCGGCTGGAAACCGCCTTCCCCGGCGAGTACGAGGCTTTGCGCCGCGACTATAACAGCGCCGCCGGCACGCTGGCGCAGACCATCCAAACCATCGCGGCCAGCGCCTCCAGCATCCGGGACGGCTCGGGCGACATCACCCAGGCCTCGGACGATCTCGCCCGCCGGACCGAGCAGCAGGCCGCGGCACTCGCACAAACCGCCGCGGCACTCGACCATATCACCGGCTCGGTCAAAAAAGCCGCCACCGGTGCCGCCACCGTGCGCGAATCGGTGGCCAAGGCCAAAACCGGCGCCGAGCAATCCGGGGCGGTGCTGGAGAAAACCATCGCCGCCATGTCCGGTATCGAGGCGTCGTCCCGCCAGATCACCAGCATCATCGGCGTGATCGATGAAATCGCCTTCCAGACCAATCTGCTGGCGCTCAACGCCGGCGTTGAAGCCGCCCGCGCGGGCGAGGCCGGCCGCGGCTTCGCCGTCGTCGCGACCGAGGTGCGGGCGCTCGCCCAGCGCAGCGCGGACGCCGCCAAGGAAATCAAAACCCTGATCGCCACCTCCGGCGCGCAGGTGGGGCAGGGGGTGCAGCTGGTCTCGGAGACCGGCGCCGCGCTCTCCTCCATCCTCGGCCAAATCACCGAAATCAGCACCCAAATCACCAGCATCGCCAGCGCCGCCCAGGAACAATCCACCGGCCTCACCCAGGTCAATAGCGCGGTCGGCCAGATGGACCAGGTGACCCAGCAAAACGCCGCGATGGTGGAGGAAAGCACCGCCGCCGCCCACACCTTAACCGACGAAGCGCAAGCTTTGCTGGACCTCGTCGCCAAATTCCGCACCGGCAAACCCGCCCGCAATATCCGCGAGCTAGTGGGCGTGTAACGCGCAAAAACACCGTCCAAATTGGGGCGTCTTCAGGCGGATTCATGAGCGAAACCAAATGTTTAACCAAAAATGTTTCACGTGAAACATATGGCTAACGTACTGACATAAATAGTGACGAAAAGATTTTAAGTAAGCGCTTCTTTTTTGAAAAAAGAAGCAAAAAACTTTTGATTCCTTTGGCGCTGTGCCTGTGGAACCGCGATAGCCCAGTGTCATCAAAAATTTTTTGCGGAGCTTTTTTTTAAAAAAGCGACCGCTTACTTACTCCCCATCCTGCATCCTGTACCCAATCCCCGGCTCCGTAACGATCAGCGCCGCCAGCGCCGTGCCCAGTTTGCGGCGCAGCTGGCCGATATAGACGCGCAGATACGCCACGTCCTCGGTATGGGCGTGGCCCCATATGGCGGTGAGGATTTGCCGGTGGGTCAGCACCCGGCCGCGATTGCGGGCCAGCAGCAGCAGCAGCGCGTGTTCGCGTTTGGTCAAAGCCAGCACCTCGCCTTCGAGCGTGACGCGGTGCAGTTCGGGGTCGATGGTCAGGCCCCCGAGCTCGAGTTTTTTCTCGGCGTTCTCCTGCCGCAGCCGGTGGCGCAAGGCGGTGCGGATGCGCGCCAGCAGCTCGCCCACGCCGAAGGGTTTTTCGACATAGTCATCGGCGCCGGCATCGAGCGCCTTGATTTTATCGGCCTCCCGGTCGCGGGCGGAGAGGATGATGATCGGCACGTCGGAGAAGCCGCGCAGTTTTTCAAGCACCTCATGCCCGTCCATATCCGGCAGGCCGAGATCGAGCAGGATGGCGTCCGGCGCGCGCGAGGCGGCCAGGCGCAAAGCCTCCTCGCCGCGCTCGGCGCGGAGCGATTCATAGCCGGCGGCGGCGAGGGCAGGGGATAAAAACCGGTGGATCTGCGGCTCGTCATCCACCACCAAAATCAGGCCCAGCGGGATGTTCATGCGGCCGGCAATGCGATGCTGATGACCGTGCCGGGCAGCCCGTCCGCCGGCAGGTCGATGCGGGGGCTCTGCGCGCTGATGCTGCCGCCCATCGCCTCGGTGAAGGCTTTGGCGATCGCGAGGCCGAGCCCGGTGCCGGGCGCCACGCGGTCCCCCCTGGTCGCGCGGAAAAAACTGTCGAACACGCTGGCAAGCTCATCGGCGGGAATCCCCACCCCCTCATCGGCCACGTTAATCCGCATTTTTACCCCCTCCCGCACGGCGGAAACCGCCAGGCGGCTGCCCTCCGGCGCGTATTTCACCGCGTTATCGAGCACATTCACCAGCACCTGCTCCAGCAGCGCCGGGTCCGCCATCACATAGGATGCCGAGGGCGCGATGTTCACCCCGGCATACATCGCCCCGCTGACACGCGCGATCGCGGCCTCCACCACGTCCGACACGCGCAGCCGCTCCCGCCTGGCGATGATCTCGCCGGTCTCAACCCGCGCCATCTCCATGATATTGGCCAAAAATTTTGTCATCCGCTCGGTATCCTGGCCGATGCTGGCCAGCAGGTCGGCGCGTGTCGCCTCATCCAGCGTGCCGCCGGCGCGCGCCAGCGTCTCCGCCGCGCCGCGGATCGCGGTGAGCGGCGTGCGCAGATCATGGCTGAGCGAGGAGAGCAGAGCGGTGCGCAGCTTCTGGTTATCCTGCCGGGCCTCGTTCTGCGCGCTCTGCACGGTCAGGCGCAGGCGCTCCAGCGCCATCGCCGCCTGGTCGGCCAGCGCGTTCAGAGTCTGCACCATCGGCGGCAGGGGGGCGGATTTCGGCCGCGCCCCCAGCACGCCGATCGCCGCGCCATTGCTGCGCAATGGCAAAAACCGCCAGGGCACATTGGGCAGCGTGGAGGTGCCGATCCCGGTTTCGATATTGTTCCGGAACGCCCAATCCGCCGCCGCGAACCCGGCATCATCCATCACCGTGTCCGGCGGGGCGAACACGCCAGGTTCCAGCCCGTTGGCGCCCGCCACCATCACCACCCCGGCCGTGCTCATCGCCGCCGCCTCCTCGGCGGTGAAATCCAGCAAATCACTCAGCGTCGCGGCGCGGGAGAAACGCTGGCCGAACAGCGAAATGCGCCGCAAAGCCTCAATCCGCGCGGTCGCCGCCTCGGCCTGCTGGCGCACCCGGCCGGCCAGCGTGCCGGTGACCAGCCCGACCAGCAGAAACACCGCCAGCGCCACCACATCCCGCGGGTCGCTCACGGAAAACGTGAAGACCGGCGGCAGAAAGAAAAAATTCCACAGCATGAAGGCGCCGGCGGCCGTGGCCAGCCCGGCACCCCGCCCATAGCGGCTGGCCGCCCCCGCCACCACGCCGGTGAAGATGAACCCCATCGCCTCGCCCGGCAGCCAGCCGCGCGCCAGCCAGCCGCCGCCTGTCACCAGCAGCAGCACCAAACCGCACAACACATAAGGCGCCCAAGGCTGCGCCGCCTTGGGTGCTGCCACCACCGGCGCCGGTGCCGCCGGCAGCGGCACAAAATGCAGCGTGAACGCGGTGCCCCGGCGCACCAGCACCTCCGCCAGCCGGCGCCGGCCGAGCCTGGCCCAGCGCCCGCGCTGCGTGCGCCCCACCACAATATGCGTGACGTTCTGCGCCGTCGCATAATCCAGCACCGCCGCGATCATGTCCGCGGCACTCACCGTCGCCACCGTGCCGCCCAGCTGCACCATCAAATCCAACGCCGCCTGCACCCGGGCATTATCCTCCGCCCGCTCAACATGGAACGCCACCATCGGCGCGCGCAGCGCATCCGCCAGCCTTGCCGCATGCCGCACCACATTTTCCGACGACGCATCCGGCCCGACCAGCGCCAAAACCCGCTCCGCCGCCGGCCACGGCCCGGCAATCGCGCGCGAGCGCATATAGGAGGTGACGTCCTTGTCCACGCGCTGCGCCACGCGCCGAAGCGCCATCTCCCGCAGCGCGCCTAAATTCCCCTCGCGAAAAAACCCGTTCAACGCCCGGCTCGCCACATCCGGCCGGTAAATCCGCCCCTCATTCAACCGCGCGCGCAGCTCCGCCGGCGGCAAATCGACCAGCTCAATCTCATCGGCCATGTCCAACACCGTGTCCGGTATCGTCTCCGCCACCCGTACCCCGGTGATCCGCGCCACCTGGTCGTTCAAACTCTCCAAATGCTGGACATTCACCGTGCTCCAGACATTGATCCCCGCCTCCAGCAGCTCCTGAACATCCTGCCAACGCTTGGCGTGCCGCAGCCCCGGCGCATTGGTGTGCGCCAGCTCGTCCACCAGCAACAAACCCGGCCGCCGCGCCAGCGCCGCATCCAAATCAAACTCATGCAAAACCTGCCCGCGATACGGCACCTCCAACCGCGGCAATACATATAGCGCGCCGATCTCCTCCGCCGTGCCGGCACGGCCATGCGTCTCAATAATCCCGGCCACAACATCCAACCCGGCGTCACGCTTCAAATTGGCCGCGACCAGCATCTCCCAGGTCTTGCCCACACCCGGCGCCGCGCCCAGAAATATCTTCAAATGCCCCCGTCCGGCACGCTGCACACTCGCCAGCAACGCATCCGGATCAGGCCGGCCGTCAGAGGGGGGCATGGAGCCCCCTGGCCTTACTGCCTGAATATCCCATGCCCCATTATGGGGCCGGCAGTTGATCCAGGGCAAGGTTGAGTTGCAGGACGTTGAGGTGGGTGGTGCCGATGATGCCCAGCGTGCTGTGGTGGGTCATTTGGGTGATGAGATTGGTGATTGTGGCGGTGGGGAGGTGGCGGGCGGCGGCGATGGCGGGGGCTTGGCGCAATGCGTTGGGCAGCGAGATATCGGGGTCGAGGCCGGAGCCGGAGCTGGTGGCGGCGTCCGCCGGGACCGGGCCGGGGCCGAAGGCTTTGGTATAGGCGGCGACGCGTTGTTGCACGGCGGTGAGCAAGGCGGCGGAGCTTGGGGCGAGGTTGGAGGCGCCCGATTCACTCGCATTGTAGGGTGTGGAGATGGCGTTGCCTTTGGCGTCCGTGCCGGAGAGGGCGGAGGGGCGGGGCTGGAAGTATTTGGGTGCGGTGAAGTTCTGGCCGATGATGGCGGAGCCGATGATTTGCCCGTTTTGGGTGATCAGGCTGCCATTGGCCTGCCCGGGCAAAGCGAGCTGCATGGCGCCGGTGAAGGCGACGGGCAGCAGGAAGCCGGTGAGTATGGTGAAGAGCACGACCAGCGAGAGGGCCGGGCGGAGTTCGCGGAGGATGTTCATGGGGGATGTTCCGGTTACGAGAAGATGTGGAAGGCGCCGAGCAACATGTCGATCGCCTTGATGCCGATGAACGGCACGATGATGCCGCCGGCGCCGTAGATGAGCAGGTTGCGGCGCAGCAAAGCGGCGGCGCCGATGGCGCGGAATTTCACGCCGCGCAGCGCCAGCGGCACCAGCACGACGATGATGAGCGCGTTGAAGATGACGGCGGAGAGGATGGCGCTCTCCGGCGTGCGCAGCTGCATGATGTTGAGTGCTTCGAGCTGCGGGTAGGTGCCGACGAAGATGGCCGGCAGGATCGCGAAATATTTCGAAATGTCGTTGGCGATCGAGAAGGTGGTGAGCGCGCCGCGGGTGATGAGGAGCTGTTTGCCGATTTCGACGATTTCGATGAGTTTTGTCGGGTCGCTGTCGAGATCGACCATGTTGCCGGCCTCGCGCGCGGCTTGCGTGCCGGTTTGCATCGCGACCCCGACATCGGCCTGCGCGAGCGCCGGCGCGTCGTTGGTGCCATCCCCGCACATCGCGACCAGGCGGCCTTCGGCCTGCACTTTGCGGATATAATCGAGCTTGTTTTGCGGCGTCGCTTCGGCGATGAACTCGTCCACCCCGGCTTCGGCGGCGATGGCGGCGGCGGTGATGCGGTTATCGCCGGTCACCATCACGGTGCGGATGCCCATGCTGCGCAAAGCGGCGAAGCGCTCCTTGATGCCGGGTTTGACGATGTCTTTCAGCTCGATGACGCCGAGCAGCCGGCCATTGGCGGTGACCGCGAGCGGGGTTGAGCCGGCGCGGCCGATGCGGGCGACGGCATCGGTGAACGCGCCGTCCCCGGTGGTGCCGAGCGCTTTCAGCACCGAGTCCACGGCACCTTTGCGGTAGGATTTGCCCGAAAAATCCACGCCGGACATGCGGGTATTGGCGGAGAACGGGATGATGCTGATATCCGCCGGCATTGACGGCGTGATCTGGAATTTCTCGCGCGCGAGTGCCAGGATCGAGCGGCCTTCCGGCGTGTCGTCCCCCAGGCTGGAGAGGGCGGCGGCTTCCGCCGCGTCCCGCTCGGAGATGCCGGAGACCGGGAAGAAGCCGGAGGCCATGCGGTTGCCGAAGGTGATGGTGCCGGTTTTGTCCAGCAACAGCGCGTCCACGTCGCCCGCGGCTTCCACCGCGCGGCCGGAGGTGGCGACGACGTTGAAGCGGACCAGACGGTCCATGCCGGCGATGCCGATGGCGGAGAGCAGCCCGCCGATTGTGGTGGGGATGAGGCAGACCAGCAAGGCGGCCAGCACGGGGATGGAGAATTTGGTGCCCGAATAATTGCCAAAGCCCACCAGGGTGACCACCGCGATGAGGAAGATGAGCGTTAAGCCGGCCAACAAGATGTTGAGCGCGATTTCGTTCGGCGTCTTGCGGCGCTCCGCACCTTCGACCAGCGCGATCATCCGGTCCAGAAACGTCGCCCCCGCATCCGCGGTGATGCGCACGATCAGCCAGTCCGAGACCACCTGCGTGCCGCCGGTGACGGCCGAGCGGTCGCCCCCGGCCTCGCGCACCACGGGGGCGGATTCGCCGGTGATGGCGCTCTCATTCACGCTCGCCACACCTTCGATGATCTCACCGTCCGAGGGCATCAGATCGCCGGTTTCTACCAGTACGATATCGCCCTTGCGCAGATCCGGGCCGGCGACGAGGGTGAATTTGGCGCGGTTTTTTGGATCGCTCAGCAATTTCGCCTGCGTGTCCGACCGGGCGCGCTTCAGGCTCTCGGCCCGGGCGCGGCCGCGCCCCTCGGCCACCGCCTCGGCGAAGGTGGCGAACAGCACGGTGAGCCAGAGCCATACAGCGATGGTGATGGGAAACGCGGCGCCGCTGCGATTCACCACATCCTCGGCACCCACCACGCTCACCAGCACCGCGACAATCTCGGTGACGAAAATCACCGGGTTGCGCATCAACGTGATGGGGTTGAGCTTGGCGAAAGAGTCGAGCGTGGCGCGGCGGATGATGTTTGAGTCGAACAGTGAGATGACTTCAGCGTTAGTCGTCATGTTGTGTGCCTTTGAAAAATAGACGGTCGCTTTTTAACGATGCGGGGCGGCCCGATTCAGACCTCGCTTAAGCTCGGTCATCGGGACGCTGGGGCCGTGCTGGTTGAGCGGCAACAGCCCCAGTTTTAGAAGTTTTTTGCGGCGCTTTTTTTTAAAAAAGCGACCGCTTGCCTGGCTAGAACGTCTTCCCCGCATAGAGCAGGTAGTGCTCCGCCAGCGGCCCCAGCGTGTCCGCCGGCAGGAATTGCAGGCCGCCGAGGATGATGATGACGCCGATGAGCAGGCCGATGAAGAGCGGGCCGGTGGTGGGGAAGGTGCCGGCGCTTTCAGGCAGTTTTGGTTTTTCCGCGAGTGAGCCGGCGATGGCGAGGATGGGGACGAGGAAGGCGAAGCGGCCGAACAGCATGGCTGAGCCGAGGCCGAAATCCAGCAGCGGCGTATCGGCCGAGATGCCGGCCATGGCGCTGCCGTTATTTTCGGTCGCCGACGTCCAGGCGTAGAGCATTTCGGTCAGGCCGTGCGGGCCGGCATTGGCGAGCGAGCCGAGCCCGGATGCGGTGCAGAGCGAGAAGCCGGCGCCGGCGAGGATGAAGAGTGTGAGGATGAGCACCGCCAGCATGGCGAGCTTGATCTCCTTAGATTGCACTTTTTTACCCAAATATTCCGGCGTGCGGCCGACCATCAGCCCGGCGACGAAGACCGAGAGCAGGGCGAACACGATGATGGTGTAGAAGCCTGAGCCGACGCCGCCTGGCGTGACCTCCCCCAGCTGCATGAGGAAGAGCGGGATGGAGCCGCCGAGCGGTGTGTAGCTATCGGTAAAGCTGTCCACGGCGCCGGTGGAGGTGCCGGTGGCGGAGACGTTGAAGGTGGTGGAGGCGGGGATGCCGAAGCGGATATCCTTACCCTCCCAATTGCCGCCTTGGTGGGTAATGCCGGTGGCGAGGTGCAGCGGGTTGCCCGCGGCTTCCGCCGCGTAGGTGCCGATGCAGGCGGCACCCAGAATCACCGCCATGGCGATCATCAAGGCGCGGCCTTGGGCTTTATCTTTCACGATATAGCCAAAGGCGATGGGGAGCGCGAAGCCGATGACGAGATCGAGCCAGTTTTCCAGCAGATTGGTCCAGGCGTTCGGGTTTTCGAACGGGTGGGCGGAGTTGGCGTTGAAAAAGCCGCCGCCATTGGTGCCGAATTCCTTGATCGCCTCCTGGAACGCCACCGGGCCGATCGCGATGGTCTGGTTGCCCGCATTCAGCGTATGCGCCGTGATGAAGGCGCCGAAGGTTTGCGGGCAGCCGGCGATAACCAGCAGGACGGCCGCGACCAGGGACACGGGTATGAGCAGATAGAGCGAGATGCGCGTGAGGTCGACATAGAAATTGCCGATGGATTTCAGCCCGCCGGTGGTGAAGGCGCGCATCACCGCGGCGGCGACGGCGATGCCGGCGGCGGCCGAGATGAACATGTGCACGACCAGGCCGAATACCTGCGCGCCGTTGGAAATTTGCGCTTCCGGCACATAGGCCTGCCAGTTGGTGTTGGTGGTGAAGCTGGCAGCGGTGTTGAAGGCGAGGCGCGGCGACATTGCGCTTATGCCTTGCGGATTCCAGGGCAGGTAATATTGCAGCCGCAGGATGGCGTAGAGCAGGAAGAAATGGATGACGCTGAGCAGCAGCAGCGTGACCGCGTAATCCTGCCAGCGCATGCGGCGCGCCGGGTCCACGCCGGCGAGTTTGTAGAAGCCGGATTCGAGCGGTTTTAGAAATGTGAGGCTACCGTCGAAGATTGCGGCCATGTAGCGGCCGAGCGGGAACGCGCAGCCCAGGACCAGCGCGAAGACCAGCGCGATATAGAGCAAACCCTGAATTGTCATGGAGGTACCTTTAAAAATCTTCAGGGCGCAGCAGCGCCCATAGCAGATAGACGAGCAGACCGGCGGAGATGACCCCGCCCAGCACCAGGTCGA
>Ga0116231_10007845_pt1 | contig 19195 bp, 8 predicted proteins | sample S1TSphgellanicum_2_FD_89695 | JGI IMG/M metagenome (GOLD analysis project Ga0116231, IMG submission 89695) | Host-associated microbial communities from peat moss isolated from Minnesota, USA - S1T2_Fd - Sphagnum magellanicum MG | ecosystem: Host-associated > Plants > Peat moss > Unclassified...
AAAAATATATATATGAATAAAAAATATATATTTATACAAATATATATATATATATATATATATATATATATATATATATATATATATATATATATATAAATTATAAATTGTAAAATGTAGTCCTTGGTAAGGACTCCAACCTTGGTCACCATGGTTCCTTTTACTATGATTTTACCCATATGAGAACTCAAGTAATGGAATTGAATCAAACCATTAGTTGAATTTTCAAGGTCAAACAATCCCATAATTGTTCAAAGACCATGCATAACAAACCCCCTATTGACAAATGGGACATGCACAAAAAAATTAACTTAAAAGAATTCAAGGAAAACGCCACAACTATGTTCAATTATAAATCCATCAAGGAGCACTATAAGAAAACGTGACTTTTTGAAAGGCCCAACTTGATTAAAATGTTCGCATTGATCAAAGGGGATGGTCATTTTGATTAAAGGCCTAAGACATGAAAGACACGTCGAATTATTTTTGACTAAAACATTTGAATAAAATGACATTTTTTACCATGCAACAAACCAAACATTTGGTCAAAAAAACTAGAGGTCCATCAAGATGACCAAGGCTTAATCAAATTGACCATACTCAATGGCCATTGTGATTTACAATTAATCAAATTGGTCATTTTAATTTGACACTTAGTCAATTCAACCATACTAATTTGCCTACTTAACCTACAAGTTTATTTTGCTTAAAATACATACCAAACCTAAATTCATAACTAATATTAGGCCCTAGGTTAAACATATTACACTTAGTAGGTACTTATAAAGTTTAATAAGCTACTTACATGCTACCTTTAAGCACATGTAGGTACTTAAACTTGGTACATTAATTAGCCATTATTTAATAATTGATAGTTAATATTCAATAATTTATTTATTTTTATAACTAAGTAGTCACCAAATAAATGTTAATTAATAACCAATAATTAATTTATCCATCAACTTGTTAATTGATTAGTTACTATTATCAAGGTATTAATTCTATTTAATTTTTCAGCTAATACTTTATAGTAATTTATGACAATTAATGGTAGTCAATATATAATTTTAAATAATTTTTGATAATTTTTTTAATATATTTTTTAGTTGATGATAATTCATTATATATTAATTGATCATTATTAATTAGTTGTAAGTCATCATTAATTAATATTTAATAATTTATAGGAAATAATCAATTATTATCATTGATATTATTTATTTATTTATAATCGATAGTAATTAATCAATCATTGTTAATTATTTTTTAGTTGAATTAAAAGCATGAAGTAGCCTATTAGGCGTAGGTACCTACATGTTATCTAGGTAGATACTTGGATATATGTTATAACCCCCTACTTAAATAAGTAATATAAAAAATATTGCATTGATGAATGTTACAATATGTAGATCAAAACAAAAAATTCAATCAATTTTATTACAATATGATGACAATAGTTTTCAACTTTTGAAATGGTAGTTCAATGGTAAAGACTTGATGCTCCAAAGTGGAGGTGAGGAGTTCAAATCCTCACACATACAACATTGGATACCTAGGCAACTTTGGTTTTACATGGCTTAGATAGTTAGCCAAGGCCGCCTAGGCAAGTAGGTCTAGGGTTGGCCATCTAACTTAGGGGGCCTAGGCAAAATAAGGTAGGTAAGCAAATTATTTTAATATATTTTGTACATTAATCAGTAGTTAATGTAGGTAGCTTAATTAATTAATTAATTAATAATTAATAAAAATATATATGATAAAATTATATATAATAAAATTATTATTTTAAATTAAATTATATATGATTCATGTCAAATATTGTTGACTAATAAAAAATCCAATAAAAAAAACCAACCAAAAAGACTACCAAAAAGACCTAATCAAAGTGGCCGTGTCAAAGTTGATTTGTCCAAGATGGCACATTTGTCAAGTCAAACAAGGCCCATTTGGAGTACTTTTTGACCAATTTTCCTAGTAAAAAAACCTTGTTTTCTTGTAATGGAGTTTGAATAAGGGGAATTCCAATATGAAGAATGCAAGGCTTGCAATGTGCAAATAGTGTCTAATGACATTGAAGTCAAGGTAAGAAGGGCAAGATCCCTAGCAACATGCATAAACTCCTTGACACAACCAAGGGCTAAGCTTCAATTTAACCAACATGGAGGGGGCGCAACAAAAGCAAAATGTGGAAGGGGTAAGGTTGCCAATAGAGCTTAGTTTGAAACCCTACCATGGTGACATTTTCCGCCATCAACCATTGGCAATGTAATGCTCCATCACCTACTTGATGTTGCTTTATTGATCCTCAATGTTCTTCCATTGCTCCTCAACATTCCTCACACTCCTTAAAGCTCCCCTTTGCTCTTCATTGAAACCCAAACATAGACAAAAGGCATGTTTATAGGAGGTTCTTAAACTAGTTCTTTGATTTTTTGAAAACTAATGGTCAAGGGTGCATACACTCAACATGTTTCCATTGTTTTCATTCTTTGAAAAAGAAAGAATTGCTTGACATTGGGTGTTTCACTAAAATTCACAATTTGCATCATATATATGACACCTTAGTTTCAATTTTGATTTTTTCAACAAAATTTACATGGAATGAATGGGATCAATTGCTTAGATTATTTAAAAAAACCATCACCATATTTCGTTTTGTACATTTTTCTTTCATAAGATATTATTTCATTTACCCAATTTTTACCCAAATCAAAATTGCTGATTTTCTTATTCATATTTGTTTAATCTTTGTGAAAACCATGGTGACATGAAAATCCTCTTTATTTTATGATGTCATGGGAAAGCCCAATAAACAAATTTTAATGTAATGAATTGGGATGCTTGTGATTTCATAGATGTGGGATGTTAAACAAACAGTTCAAAGTGAAATAATGAGAAAATTCAAATGAGATTACTTTAGGTTAACATGAATTAACATGTTTTAGCTAATTTTCAAAAAAAAATTGGGGTTGGAAGGGGGAGAGGGTTGGGTCTCCATTAATTCTAAAAGAGACCAAAGTTGGAAAGGAAAATATTTTTATTGACTAGAAAAAAAATTAAATTAGAAAGGGAAAAAAATTCTTTACCCATACTAGAAAGAAGGTGGTCAAAAGGGGCAAAATAAAATGTCCACCCCCAAATCATGTGTGAAAGTGTTATTAAAAAGTTGTAAGATGCCACTTCCCACTATATTAATGAATTTGATGTTTGGAATGAGTTTATGAAGTTTAACCAATTTCATCAAATATAACTTTGATAAAATGTTTTGATGGATATTTAATTTTTGATGTTTGCTTGAATAAGTAGGTTTGTAATTGTGATAAAAAAATTTCCACTAAAATGTTACCAAAAAAATTAATTGAAATATATTTTATTTTATTTTATTTATAATTATTAAATATAATTCATGTAAACTTATTATATTTTCGCTTAATTTTTATTACAACCTAAATTTTATTATATTGAAAATACCACATATGTATTATTTATTTCTAAAAAAAATTTAAAATATTTTTTGACTTATAATGAATTTCATATTAATTAATTTATAATTTTGATTTTTCATAGGAATGAAAAGCTACCATCATGTTAAACAATTCAATGTTACTACTTGTTGGAGTTATGAACATTATAAAAACTAAAAAATATCAAAATCCATTAAAGGATGCATGCATATGAAGTGTGGCATAATGGTTAAAATACACCAAGACATGTTCTTTTCATATGAAACCAAATGTTAAAATTTGGGACTTCAAAACTTGCAATCATGATGTGTAGGTTAAGAAATTAATTGTAGATTCATGTTTCAAAACATAAATAATGTATTATTTGATACACCATTAAGCCTAAAAGTGTAGTTGTTGAATGAAAAGTTGAAACGCAAATGCATTTGAATGTGAATTATGTATTTTTAAATAATCACATGCACAAAAAAATCTCAAAGTTTTCAAGACCTTGGTGTGATACATATTAATAGGTTGAAAAACATGCAATTGGTTTAATGTAAATATTAAATCTCTGATGAATGTAAAATTTGATCTAGTCAAACTTTAAACATGTTTCAAATACATAAAAAACGGAGGAAAAAAATCATACTAAGAAAATTAAAATTGTTGTAATCAACTTGCATGATTTAAAAAATCTTACACCCATTTCAATTTGCACCCAATTTGCAAGCATTGGTGTATTGACCATGAATTGGATCATTTTCTTTCTTCAAGTCACCTTCTTTGTTTTCATTTTTCATTATTGTAAAGCTTTTATGGTAGCAAGTCACTCATCCTTTGTGCATTTAATTCAATTAATGATATATATTGAAATAAAATTACAACCCCTACAACATATTCATAGGATGTAAAAAACACACATGATTTAACATGTTCATAATATTTTCAAGATTTTTAAAATAAATTTTATTAATGTAGTACAAGCAAAATTTCAACACATTTTTAAAAGATAATTAATGAATTTTGAAGATTTCATGTCAAGAACAAAATATTCATGAACATCCCAAAACACTATGTATTTTCCTTCACAAGAAATTTTCTTTGAAAAAAATATTTTTCAAAATAACAAAATTTCACATATAATATAATTAGTGTCAAAGATGTCAATGTACTACCATAATAAGTAAAATATAAATATCTAATTGACATCCATGTACAATAAATTATGCAATAAACAAAATGGATTTTTTTTTCTAGCAAGTCATATTTGCATACAGGATAAAGATCATGACCAAATGAGTTTTCAAAGATATACAAACCATTTGATCTCATCAAGTTGTGCTTATTCTATGGTAACATCTTCATCTTCAATTCTCTTCAACAATGTCAAAAACATATTTAAGGGTTTCCATAAGTTGCAAGGATATTTTAGATTCATTAAAAATTTATATATTATAAGTTGGTTAGGATTTACCATCAAGCAATGACTTTTGTAATGAATACATTGTTGGTCATTTGCACATATAGTTAAAGACTTTCCAAATTGAATTTTTAACTAATGAATCTCCAAAAAACTAATGAAAGATTAATAACTTGATCCATCACAAATACATTAAAATATCATTTTCATTCAATAGAAGATTCATGCAAAGGTCTTTCTATTTATTTATGATAAGAAAATATGGATATTTAAACATGCCATTATTCGACTACATTGTTAGTAACCATAAGTGATTTTGGCACAAAACATATGCATGAAGTTATTTTAGTTTATTTATTCATATTATGTACACAATCTTATAACAATGATCAAATAACATTTTGAATCTATAATGTTTTATAAGGACTCATAAATCTTATTCAAGTTTGTTGAAGATTGATTTTACATGACAACAAAATGTCAAATGTGTACTTTAAAAACAAAATTATTTGCAAGTATACATTTTAATCAATATTTGATAACTTTTCTTTTATATTATTGCATATTCAATTTTTAAAAAATCTTTGTTTCATCTTGTTTAAATATTTTGATAAATAGATAAGTTTTAAATGTTTAGGTTTTTTTTTCTTTTGAAAGATAAATATCTATCATTTCAAACATGTTTATAAAGATATACATATCATGTGGCATGTGCTATATAGTAATGAATTGATACATCAAACTTCATCAAATTATCAAAACACATCAAAATAAAATTTTAAACCAAAATAAAATGAAGAATATTGAAAAGAATATTACATCCTTGTTTTTCAATTGTATGATTTCACATAATACACACATGTAACAATATGAGCATCATTTGTTGTGTAACATTTTAGTGATTGCAAACCACAATGAAGGAGAAGAAAATGTGTGCATGGCCAAACATAGAAAGCTCATGACAAAATATCCTGCATTAGCTTTCACAACCTATGTGGTAAAATCAAAATTTTCATTTTTTTTGTATGGTCAACTTTCATTTTGGTTTTTTGTTTTAAAAACATTTTCATTGGATTACTACCAAACTCATTGTAGCTTTCACATTTGCTCCCTCCTGCCCTTTTTACATACAACTTTCACATAATATTTACATAATTGGCAAACAATCACACAAAGTTGTACAATTTATAATCTATGAAACAAAAAATTGGGAGAAGTAAGATGAGATTGAGTACTATGAATAATATCAAAATGACTCCATCATGATTGTTTCTATATGTTAAATGCAAAGATATTTTTCCATACTCACCTTTCACATTGACATTTGCTCCTTTGTCAACAATTTTTTGAATAATATGAAGCCTAATCAGATAACATGTGTTTTTATGTCAATGACATGACATGTTGAAATAATTTTGATATGAATGAATTTCCACCAAATGATAATAATGATATGATGCAATGTGTAACATGTAATAAATCCTCCTTATTTGCACTGAAACTAAAAATATTGGAAAAAAAAGAAAAGAAAAGACAAATATCTTTGTGAAGCATAAGAATTTTTTCAAATGTTCTTGAGGTGTGAGACATTAATTCATTTCTATATGAAATTGAAATTAGAAAGGACACAAACATTGCAAACTACATTGTTCCGTTCCATTCAAAATGGAACAACAATTGGATTAAGATTCAATTGAAATGAAATGTGATGCACATTGGTGGGGAAAGTATTGAAATTTTGTGCATGAATATGGTGTTGGAAAAATAATAATTTAAAAAGACAAATTCAAGAAAACACATTTCCATGCCTTTTTACTTGGGAATAGTTAAATAGATTTCAAACTAGAACTTGGTAAGATGAAGGACTATGGGCCTTTATGGTCATCCTACCTGAAGTAGGTCCAATGAATCATGATTGCTGGAATATCAAATAATGAATAAATATAATTTTTAGAAGACAATGAAAAAGCTAAATTACATCATAGAATGAAAACTCTTACATATTTATATTCTTATTTTGTCATGGGGGCTTCCTTAAAGCTTTCAGATAAGGCTCATAGGCAATGATTTTATTTTGGGCGAATTTCTTCATTTTTCAGCCTGTAAAATATAGTTTCAACAAATAGGAAGATTTTTTTGTGAAAAAAAGTCCCTAATTTTCCAAATTTTGATTTATGAAAAAAATTACAACAAGTTCCAGCAAGTAGCAAAAATATAAAAGGGTTGTTAAAATGATCTACTTTAGCATTTGGTCTATAGCCAAATTTGGCTAAATCTTCTTGTAGATGATTGCCATTTTGGTTACATTAGAAAATTGAAACAAACCCTCTCATAAGGCAATGAAACTTCATAAGTAGCTAAAAATTAAATCCCTTAAGGATGGAAAGTGGACATTCAAGGATGAATTTCATTCATAAAGTTAAACAAATAGTCATTTTGTGATTTTTATAAATGTTTTTGGCATTTATTGAACTAGGAAGGGGTAGACAAATGTCATCTGTGATATTTACTCCCATTCTAATGATGTGTGCCAACATAAGAAATGGCTTAAATTTGTTTACATACTGTTCATGAAATTTAGGAAAGTTCTTCAAGGCATTTGTGAAGTGTTGTGCTCATTCTCATGTATATTTGCTAAAATTGTAATTTTGCTATTGAACAATGTGTTGTAAGTGGAGATAATAGATCTTAATTTTTCTTAATCAATTTGATTCCAGATATATCAACCAGAAATTCATCTATCAGAAATTTCTCAATCAAATTATCAGAATGCTTATAATGCATGGTCTTTTGTACCCGGGCCCCTTCATGTTTTGGTGGTTATATGATATGTAAAGTGTACAGTAAGGCCCGAGGTGGAGGGCCTCACAAAACATAAAGACCTGTTAAAGACCTGTTGAAAGTTTTCCATGGATGAGATTATTCAAGAAATGACAAGGCAGATCATCCACAATTTGGTCCACTTTTCAGTGTATTTCTGAATTCTCAGACATTTAGGGGTTAACCTATATTAGGCCCACTTCACACAAGGAGTCAAGGCCAAGGTTCAACTCAAATCAAGCATTCCTATTGATGCAAAAGTTGGAAATCAGCCCCAAGAACTTTACACTAGGAGTCAAGGCTGAAATAGAAAAAATCTTTTCAATCTGCCCCGAGTTACTAATAAATGCTGAACTTTATGGCCTTGTAATCAGCCCAATGCTAAAAAAAAGGATACCAACAAATTCGGGAAGCCAATTTGAAAACCCTTGGGCCCAATGTTCCAGCATTTATTAATATCCTGACATCAATGTTCTAGCATTTATTAATAACTTGGGGCCAAACAACAACCCAAAAATGACAAATGGCACTAACATGTCATTGGCACTAACATGCTAACATTTGTCATTTGCATGTTAGTGCCAATGACAAATGGATTTCGGAATTAGCCTAGTAACAATGACAAATTGATTCAGAATTTCTACCAAGGGCTGATCCAGCAGAATTTTCAACCATGTGCCTGTAATCCACTATGGCACTTGGGTACTACTGTAGTACCTTTTCAGGTTCGGTGGTTATTAACCTTTTTTTTTTGGAAATGTTGAATTTACAAGAAATTATCTGTTTGAAATGTTAAAATTTAAGGAAATTAGAGGGGAGGGAAAAATACCAAAAAATTGGTGGAAACTGAAGAGCTTCTGGCTTATGCCAATCCACCATTGCAAAGCAAATACCTAAAATAATTGACAACATTTTGTTATCTTATAATCTGGTGGAATATTAGAGTTATCCGTAAAGTAAGAAAAAACACAGCACCAGAACCCTGAGTTTGGTCATACACAGGGTGAGGTTAAAAAAAAACCTGCAAAAAAGTACATGAGCATTCAAGGGGGGATGAAACTCACAAAACCATCAATTTTGGTGGTAAACTGAGTTTCATCGTGTCTTTCCTTTTTCCTAAGCGCCTCCACTTCTGCTACATATACTTTCACTGCTCCTAACTGTACAACTACCATAATTAGTCTCGAACCTTGTGCATTAAAATTCTGAGTATCAGCATTTCATACTGAGATTTAGTAAAATGTCTTTACTTTGCCAATACCACTGAAAGATGGGATAAGGAGGCCCAAAGACAGGGTGAAGACAGGATTACTTTATGGATAACTCCATTATGTCTCCTCATTTTTTAAAAAGGAGAGTGAAAAATGTAGTAAAAGGTCTTATTATGTTAGAGGTTCAGAGTCAAGAGAACCTGCCAAAAAACCACCCGATATTATTGCGGAAATTTCATAAATGATTTTTCTACTGCCGAAGTGGGATTGTTAAAAATAAATAAAATTATATGGCACCTGATGGCCAAGTGCCAAACCTGAAAAGGTACTACAGTAGTCAACTTACCAAAATTATGCCCTTTGCCAAGTGACAATTTGTGTCATTTGTCAGTGTGGTTTTTTTTCTTTGACCATGCAGAATTTTAACTCATGTGCTTGTAAACTACTCAGGTTATGATGAGTGGTTTTGGATCTTGTGAACCTGTCAAGATGATCAAGCCTTTCTTGAAAGTATTATTATCTGCAGACAGCAAACCAACTTTGTAAGAGGCCAATGATCGGGTAGAGTGTTGTGCCTCCATAGTATTAAGCAGATGTATCTAGCAATTTTTTATTCCATGCGCAGACCACAAATCTTTGCTCAATTGCTTGGAGCAGAGAGCATCGATTAGCCCTTTTTCCATCAAAAAGAGTTCCTCTGATGTGTGCAGTGAAATTAGTCCAGAATCGACTCATAGAGTCAGGAGAACCCCAGTTCTTATCAAACTTGAGAGCTTCTTTGTACAAGCGTATCATATCTTCGTTTTGGAGACAACACAAAATCATGCGCAGATTGAACTTGATTTTGAGCCTGTGTTTGTCGGCAAGTTTTGGTTTCATAAGGCCCACAATCCAATAAACTCTATCTGTGACTACTATCATCATGGCAGGTTATCTGCACTCCTCTTATTTTCTTGGCCAAGGGACATAACCCTAAGATTGACCACTTAATTTGTTCCCTTGAGCAGCAGTGCTTTTGAAAAGGATTTTAGAATGGTGATAGGGTGATGATCGTTCATAAAATGCTTTAGCCAAATTTTACAACAAATGAATTGTGACACTTAGAAAAATCTAAGAATCCTTCTCTATTGTTGACTAATAACTACTGCAAAATGATATAAATATCTGGCAGTAGGGGAGGGGGAAAGAGGGAAAATCTGCCAACATACAACCGCAGATATCCTTCAATTTTAAAGATTTAAAAAAAAAGTAAAAACTTGGCAAAATTTTGCTCATTTGAAAAAAGAGTGATAGGCAGCCCTAAAATTGCCAAACCAGCAGAAAACTTGAAAAAAATCTGTGGAATACCCTAGTACCTTGGCCAATTCGACACTAATTATATTATTTCCAAAAATGTTAAAAATTTCAAAAATCATTTCTTCCAAATCAAAAATATTGTGAAGGAAAATAGTGAATATTTAGGAATATTCCATTTGTTGAAATGAAAATTTCAAAATTAATTAATTATTTGACGGACATGTGTTGAAATGGCCAAGGTACACCGATATCAGTTGGATGATACTATGAAATCAGACAGGAGTCCACTTTCATTTTGAAAATATGCTCCATAAACAGAGGAGTCCATATTTTGTTCAAATGTTTAAAAAAACCTACAATAGGGATGTAAACATTTGTAAATGCAGGAGTGCTATTGTGTCCTTTGGAAGTTTCATCAGAGTTTGAAGTCTCTGCTACTGGAGGAGCACTTAGGAAAAGATGCTAGGGTGCATGCAACCTGCAAATGTCCTGTTGAAAATTGCAACTTGCAAGTTACATCAATGGAAGTGCAATCTACAAATAAGTACTATTTAGAAGGTGGGCGAGCCAGAGAGCAACAAAATCTACCCATCACTGTTCAAATTCAAAACACCTAATGGAGCCAAAGAATATTATTGTATTTCAGGGTTCCATGGGCCACAATGAACCAGCACCCACCAGTGCACCATGAAGGATGGACGGTAAGTGGTCAGGAAACAGTTTTCTGTTGGGTTTCAGTTCCCTGGCTAACCATGGTGGTTACCTCAGTTACTTTTTTTTTACTACCTAGCTACTCACAACCCAAAAGCAGGTTGTTAGTTAGGTAGGTAGTAAAAACAGCCTTTAACTATGTACAAACTGCTACGAACCACATACTTCCCTAGTAGTAATCTATTTTCCTACCTATCTACCTATATATGAGACCTATTTCTTACATAATTGGTTACCGAGGTGAAAGTGATATACTAACTCAGCTGAGATTCATCCGCAACTGAGTGATAACAGGCATCCAGTGGATGGTGCACTAGTGGATGAGGATTCACTGTGGCCCATGTAGTTTTGATCTAGTATACAGGCCTGCACCTGGTATCAACACCAATAACAAGGACCCTAACAGTCTCTGGTATGAGCTGAGGAGGCAATACCAGGCCCATATGAGTTTCATACCATTCTCAAAATCAGGTATATATATATATATAGATATATTCCTGTGTCAGACAAGCAAAAAATCAATTTTGGACCCAATACTAAGACCAGACTCAGACTAAAGTCTCAAAATATACCCAATACCTGTACCAGCCTGGTATGGAAAAGAAGAAACCTGATACCAGGACCAGGCTATTATGTTCAATAGTTGATGCCAGAAGACCAAGACTCATTTCAGTGTTCAATAATTGAAATACAGATGACTAAATTAAGTCCCAAAATCCAGCAGGAAAGTTCCTGTATTTTCCCCCAAGGAAAATGTTTTATGATTGCAAAGCTCAGATCTGGGGACCAGGGAAGTTGTGACTTGTGACTGGCCTTTCGAGATCTGTGCTTCAAATGCTTTGTTTCATATGCCACACGACACATTTTGTGCCTTGGTTTTGTTGTTTGCTAAGCAAAATTCCAGGCCCTTTTGACCCCAGACTCCAGTTCTGTGGGAAAAAGTGGTAAAGACTTTGAGCATTTGGGGTTCCAGAATCCAAGTCTGTGTTTCCAACTGTCTGTGATTTAACCCTTGAAGCATGCATGGACCCCAACCCCAAAACAGGCCTGACAATTTCTCCATTTCTCAATATCTGACTGTGATAGTTTGGAGTTTGGTGTAGGGTAAAGCCCCATGGTGGGTTTTACTCATGGTAAAGCACAAGGTGAACTTTAGCTTGAATGCCAAGTATGGGCAGAAATTTCTACTGCATCTGGAGGGCTAGTTACCGAACGATTTTTTTTTCCCCCACAAAGGGCAGAGCATTTATGAAAAATGAAACACCTCCAGTGAGCATTTCATTTTCTCAAAATGCCTCATTTATTTTTTTTCATTTGTTTCCCTTGATATCCAATGGATATATGTTTCACAAGAAGAATATAAAAAATTCTGCCAGTACTTTACATCGGGTAATACCCTCCAAGCAGGGTGTTCCTGAAATAAATTCATGTGCTTATTGATTAATATGGATGTTGAGAAATTTAAATTGAATCACTACATGTTCCAATTTTGAGCTTTGGGTTGAGCAAAGGATGTTTAATAGTTTCATAGATCAACAACCTCACTTTCACAAAGGGTCCTTAAATTTATAATATATATTTTTTGATGCTTAATTTTTTTAAGTAATAAGGGATTATTATACACATTTTAAAAGCATTCAAAATACAGAAAACATTTAGAACTTTTGTCTTTCAAAATTCAAGGTTTATTTGAAGTTCATAAGTCTTTTGTGACATGTAAATGTAGTGCAACAATTTATATGATGTTGAAATTGTAGCTACAACAAAGTTGTAGCTTATAATAAGAAACTAGACTTAAAATAGTCAACACACTTTAGTATGATTTGAAATTGTATGAAATTGTGTTAATCATTTATGACCAAATATGAATTTTTTTAAAATGAAAAAATTTTGTTAGATTTTCATACATTGAAGTCATAATTATTCATGTACCTACAACTACATGTAAGGCAAATGTGGGTTGTGTGGGAGGCAACAAGTGGTGAGAATTGGGATGTGGCCAATCCCACTACCATGACATGTTTTAGGTTGGAAGTGGCCTACACCTTTTATATTGTAACTAAAACCTTCTTTCTAAGGAAGGTGGTTAGAAATGAAAGGGTGAACCATTTGGACCTTTCGTCCCCCATATGTTGTTAGCACAAGCTGGTAGAAACCCATTAACTTGTTTTTGGAGACAATTGAAAACTTTTATAGCTAAGGAGATGAATTAGTTTCCAAGGTGTTAGTCTTTGTAAGTCATTTTTTTAATTTGCACTCCTTTTAAAGGCATAAACCCTAACATTGAAATCATCCAAGGTAAAAAATTGATGTGTGTGGGATTTGTGATGAAGATGTTAACTATGATGCAAACATCATCTTTGGAGAAATTTAATTATGTCAACATGTCAACAAGAAACCTATTGTGTGAATGAAAGAAACATGTGAAGTTGTTCAAATATCACTTGGAAATTAGCTCATCGAACAAAGGATGCAAGGACATCTCACACAACATCATGTGTAAGTTCATTGTTGTATGTGCATTTCAAAAGGTGGATGCTTAATGGGTTGATGGTTTTATGTGCATGTAATTTGATGTGTAACTTGATTACACAATTATTTAGGTAATTGTTTAATGGGGTAAGTTGGGTGTAGGATTCCATAATTTGATCATGGTGCATTGACTTATGTCATGTGCACCATGTGATATTGTTTCATTGTGATTAATTGTGAAATCACATGGGGAACCATGTGATATTGTTTCCTTGTGATTAATTGTGAAATCACATGGGGAACCATGTGATATTGTTTCCTTGTGATTAATTATGAAATCACATGGGGAACCATGTGATTTTGTTTCCTTTTGATTAATTGTGGAATCACATGGGGAACCATGTGATGTTGTTTCCTTTTGATTAATTATGGAATCACATGGGGAACCATGTGATGTTGTTTCCTTTTGATTAATTGTGCAATCACATGGGGAACCATATGATGTTATTTCTTTGTGATTAATTGTGAAATCACATGGGGAACCATGTGATTTTGTTTCCTTTTGATTATTTCGGGAACCATGTGGTGGATAAGTTTTAGGAAGTTTCTTGATTAGTTTCCTTTTGGTTAGTATATAAAAAAGTGTTTGTGACCTTGAGAAACACCTTCATTTGTACAAAGTTATGGTACGAATACAAAGTTTGAGAGAATTGAAGTTTTGATTTTGAAAGGCTTTTGGTTTTGAATAATTTTGGTGTTGTTTGTGTGTAGTTCATGGTAGGATAATGGTGAGACTTACATAGCCAATAGAAGGGTGGGAATATAATTTTACAACCAAGAACATAAATTTCATAACTACGTAGTAATCATACATAATTTCGATCCTAAACCCGTTCGTGTTGTACATGCGCATGTAATGAAAAAGGTCTACCATTAACGAATGGGAAGCCCTAGTTAGATTTGAAACATGGTGGAAAATATTGTCAATGATAAGTGAAATACAAGAATGATTGGTTAAGATATGAGCCCATGTTCTTATTCCTAATTGGGCATAAACAAAAAAGGCTGGAAACTTGAAAAAACTAATATGCTTCTTTACAAGGAATGTTGGAAAGGCTATCTTGATGCATGAAATGGAATCCTATAAGTGCTAAAATTATTTGCCCACAATATGTTCAAAAGGGGGAATGCACACCCACATTGGGGTGGGTAGTCAGAGGTTGTGAGTTGCAATTAAATATCATTGAAAAGGGAGATCACCATTATGCACATGAGACAAGATAGAGACAAGATAGGGGCAACAAGGGCCCACTTGCCTATAAAGCAACTAAAGTAATGTGAAATGACAATATGAAATGAACACCCCTTAAAAAGATGGGAAAGAAAGATGGAATGAATTGCAAATGCCCCTTATGGATCATAAAAAGACCCTAGAGCTACAAGACATTTGAAAATTTAGTCCAAGGAAAGGTCAAATGATGCAAGTTGAACCACCAATCCAAGGTAGGTATGAAGGCCATTTTGCAAAACACCATGTTAGGATCCCACATATTACTCGAGCATCACCCATCCATAGGAAATGAATTTGCATGTCTAGTGTTTTCAAACATAGAATCTTGGGTGAAAGATGAAATGAATGGAGAAGATCCTATGGGAATACCCAAAACTTTGATTTTTTGAAAGAATGTTAAATGAAAATGGGGTTTTTGAAATCAACAAGGAAAACGGATGGGGACTAGGCTACACATTTGTGAACTAACACTAAAAGCCCTTTGGCTTGGAGTTGGAAGGCTAAGAAATCAAAAACTTGAATGACCCTGAATGAAGGGCTTAGAATATGGGTATCATTGGTTATGGTGGGGGATAGAAAAAAAAGAAAAAATGAAAGGTCATTATTCATAATGTTCCAAAATCAACAATGTTAAACAAAGGTCCCCCTAAAGGATTGCATTGACGAGTCCCCATGGTAGGTGGATGTGGTGAGATCATTTTTTTGGTTATGGTGGGTAAAATATAAAAGGGATTCAAAAGCATAAGGCCATAGTCACAATTAATGTACCCCATCAAGAACCAACATTCAGTCCTAAGAATACAAAAATAATAATTTAATTAATTTTGACCCTTTGACATGTGTAACTTAGTTTAATTGTACTTGAAAGCATTTCAATGTTTTTTGTAAAACAAACTACATCTAACATTAATTTACATCTAGACATGTTTAATATGTGCTTGAAAATATATTAAGTAATGTTCATTTATTAGTCCTTATGCTTGTAAGTTGAAAATATTTCAATATTTCAAACATTGTGTTAAAAATTTAGAAGATGAATATGGTATAATTTTCATGGCATTTGATATCTAACAACAATTTTTGTTTATGGTTCAAATTTGGTGCAATTTGACATAAGTTTATTAGTCCTATTGATTATATTATACTTGTCATGATTAAAATGAAGTTCTTTTTCAAGAATCTTAAGTGTTCAAAGTTTTTATTTTGACAAATTTTCACACTATGGAAAACTCCTATAGACTCATGCAACTTTATTACATGAAATTAAGGCTAAAAAATTTAATCTTATCACCATAAATCAATGACACCCAAAAGATCTGTAGCCATCCATGTGGTGGTTGGCCCTAGTCATCGGTCATTAGTAGCTAGGGACAATGCATCCTTGCCATTAGTTGCCACATCCCACCTTGGTGCTTATAATTCTTTGCACATCCACCTCCTACATGCAAGTTGCCATTGCTACTTGTTGTGCAAGCCTAAGGGAACACCATCATCACCTAGTGTGTAAACTCGAAGAAAATTTGTCACCTTTCGTTATGTGTGACAAAATCACAATCACCACCTATGATGAATGAGGAAAATTTTATGGGAAGGACTATTAGTAGGATGAATTTTGTAAATGAATTTAAGATCCAAGAATGCAAAGGGATTCTAAAGGATAGAATTGGAACTTAGTGTGGAGTTTTTGTGTGATGGGAGTGATAAATCTTACCATTTTACTTTGATTTGAAGTAATAAAACTCTTTTTATATTATTGAAATTGTTTTTTTCATTACAATTTTTTGTTTTTGTCACTTTCAAAATTGGTAGTTTGTTTGTACTATCATAGGCAAAAAAATTTGCCATTCATTATTTGTCATTTCAACATTGTAAGAAATGTATTTCACTCTTTATTCCTAATTTTTTTGGTTTCCAAACCTAGGACATGCCGAGTGGCCTTAATAGATTTATTATATTATTCAAGGTATTTTTATTTTATGTGTTGTATGTGTGTTGATAACAATGATTTTAAACATTGACATAGGAACACATAATAGTTGTCAAGAGTTCTCTATTTCTTACATGTCTACATCCTAGTTATTGTAGGTAAATTAGAGTAAGTTAATTTGGAATTAGCTTTAGTGTGAAAGCAATGTTAAGTATTTAATGTATGGGATGTAATCTTAAGTTATGTGATTTCAAATCATCAAAAGTGATTTGAGATTCTAGAACACACATGTTTTATTGTTGTAGGTTTTTTTTGTTTGATGTAAGCTTTTTTTTCAATATAGTTTATGTGATTTGCATTGTGTTTTATGACCTTGGATTGTTGTATTGTTGCAAGTGAGACTCATTTTGAATATGTTGTACCATTCAAGATATTTATATGTTATGTGTTGTATGTGTATTGATAATGATGATCGTAAGTGCTGACATAGCAACACGTGACATGGTAATGTTTGAATTATGAAATAAGCTCCATGACCGTTGAGTGCTAAACATGTGAAAAATGAGTCTAAAGTTGTAGATGCACAAACTTGGAAGACAAAAGGTGTTCAATTTTTGAATGAGCTTGAGATAGTTAGTAAGTCAAGTCAAGGTTGCAAGTTGGCGCTAAATGGAACGTGAAAGAGATTTAGGTTCATGAAGATTTATTGAAGGCTAAAATGTTGTTGTTGTTGGGAGGTGCGAAAAGGACAATCAATGTTGTTGCTACACAAAACGAATAGGTGATACTATTGAGAGGAGGTGCAATATCACCCTTGAAGAATTCTGGAGCGTGCATGCATAGGTTGTTCAGCAATTGATGGCCATTTATGAGTGATCACCCAAACTATGTTCTTGCCTTGGTGAGACTTGTGTATCCTGTGCAAATTTCAAAGCCTAAATTCACTTTCATTCTACTTGACAGCATAACTTCATCCAAAGTTTGGTGTACAAGTCATTTCATTTTTGTTGGTGGATGAGCTCTTAACATGGGTAAGGTGCCCTACAAAGATGCTTACAAAATTTGTCTATGTGCTGCCATATGCAGGATTATACATGGTTTAGAGCATTTCCGCCCCACACCTGCAAACACCCCTTTTGATTAAATCTTGTAGCATGATAGTGTGAATCCTGCTGTGCCCCGATATTTATGTCCATTTTGCAGTGGTCATCTCAACCCAGGCTTCGTAAAACCTGGCAAATGCCAACTTTGCCATAATTAAATTAATTCTGGCACATTTGTCACCTTAATACTGGCACATCTGGTATATGCTTTATTTTCCGTAACAGGCTTCCCCCTACTAGAAGATAAAATCAAAACGGACACTTCTACTACCATTCTCGCGGCCATCGCAAACGGAACACAACTAGGCAAAGAATATGTTGAATGGAATGGACATGGAGATAAATTCACACTATTATTCAAGCGAAAGATTGGCGCTTGATCATTTTGATTTGTTTAAATTGTTTCGCGTGCATAATGTTTACGAGGGATAGATTCGTTAGGCTGCTATGGGAGTCGTTTTTCTCCCATTTAACGATGGAAAAGTCACTCTCGACGGACATCGTATTCGGGAACACTATCGCCAATCCACCGCACAGCTGACGCAGCTGCATGAAGCGCCCCTTCAAGCAGTCCCACGCCTCGTTAAAGAATGTCTTCTCGTCGTGCTTGTCAAGGGCAACCTTCACATCTGGCTCGCGCATGTAGACAACGAACAGTTCACAATGTTCGTTCGCCGCCTTATTAATTAGGTCCACGTTCCAATGTTTGGCTAGGTGCCCGCGGTATTGATCCACTACTTCACTGATTAACACACCAGGACGCATCTTGACGAGATCTGCTGGTATCACGAGGGGCGCTTTCAATTCCCTGGCATTGTTGTTGGAATCATGCTCCGCTTGGATCTACAATTCGTCCGCCACAATGGAAAGCAAGAAGATGTTAATCTCCTGCAATGTTTGCTGTTTTTCAATGTCGGAAAGCTCGTTGTACAGATCGTGTGCCCACGAGCCTTGATCGCGGATGTGCATGACGACGACATCTTTGGTGACGATCCAACCATCTCGCTGAATGATCGTGGTGGGATCGATCTTGTTGATCAACGTAACATCCACAGTTGAGTGAATGTCTAAACCGGCTACAATGTCCGCCATCAGGTTCGACACCTCTTGGCGCTGCTAAGAGATTACCAAGTTCAAAGACTAGAGCGTGGCAAATGTGACAATGATCCACTCGAACAAAGGTGCTAGCACTCCTGCGATAACCCACCATTGCGTGGATGGTGCTTGAACCGGTTGCTTGTCGGCCACGTGAATCATCAATCAACGACGGTGTTCCACGGTGTTCTAGAAGCCAACGTAGAATATTGCCAAATGCGACCCACCGCGTCATGTCCTTCAGGCACTTGGAACCCATTTCGGTGATGAGGATTTGCTGAGCACGAAGATGCACAGAAAACACCTTGTAGAACGCCTCGTCCAACACCCCATGTGTGGCATTCTTGACAACGATATCGAGCTGGTGAGGGACGCACCAAATGCGAAGCACAGGATTCGAGCA
>Ga0116231_10007846_pt1 | contig 19193 bp, 17 predicted proteins | sample S1TSphgellanicum_2_FD_89695 | JGI IMG/M metagenome (GOLD analysis project Ga0116231, IMG submission 89695) | Host-associated microbial communities from peat moss isolated from Minnesota, USA - S1T2_Fd - Sphagnum magellanicum MG | ecosystem: Host-associated > Plants > Peat moss > Unclassified...
CAGGCCATTGCCCGCCTGCACCAGGCAGCCGCAGCACTCGAAAACGTGGCGGCCGCGGCATGAATGCGCAGATGCGGCCGGAAGCCGCCGCCTCGCTGTCATCGCAGCCCGCCCCGGTCCAGCCGCGGCATTTCCTCGAACTCGCGGACTTCGCCCCCGCCACCCTGCGCGACATTCTCGCCCGAGGGGCGGCGTACAAGCACGCCGGCCGCGCCCATCCCCAGCCGCTCGCCGGCAAGACGGTGGCCCTGCTGTTCGAAAAGCCTAGCACCCGCACCCGCGTCAGTTTCGACGTTGCCGTGCATCAGCTCGGCGGCCACGCCATCGTGCTCAGCGACCGCGACACCCAGCTCGGCCGCGGCGAGACGGTGGCCGACACGGCGCGCGTGCTCTCGCGCTACGTGGACGCCATCATGCTGCGCACCGGCCGCGTCTCCAAGCTGGAGGAGCTGGCCGCCCACGCCACCATCCCCGTCATCAACGGCCTGACGGATGCCAGCCACCCCTGCCAGCTCATGGCCGACATCCTCACCTTCGAGGAACACCGCGGCCCGATTGCGGGCCAGGTGATCGCCTGGTGCGGCGACGGCAACAACGTCGCCCGCACCTGGGTGCAGGCCGCCGTCCGCTTCGGCTTCTCCCTCCGCCTCGCCTCGCCCCCGTCCTGCGAAATTCCGGCCAACCTGCTGGCCTGGGCGAGGCGCGAGGGGGCGGACATCACCATCCACCGCGATCCTCTCGCCGCCGCCCGCGGTGCCCGAGCCGTGGTCACCGACTGCTGGGTGAGCATGGGCGACGACCCCGGCCGGAACGCCCACGCCGACCTCGCCCCCTACCGCGTCACCCAGGCCATCATGGCCCAGGCCGCCCCGGACGCGATCTTCCTGCACTGCCTCCCCGCCCACCGCGGCGAGGAAGTTGAGGCTGGCGTGATCGACGGCCCGCAGTCCGTGGTGTTCGACGAGGCCGAGAACCGCCTGCACGCGCAAAAAGCTGTGCTGGACTGGGCGCTGTCGATGGGCTGATCCAATCCCTTGGATGGGTTGAAACCCATCCTCGGGATGCCGGGCATGAGCTAACGAAATCTAAACCGTCTGCGACCACCCTGTCCGGGTAACTGTCCCGACGCATCACCATGCAAAGTGCGCTCAAGCCGCCGGACGAGGCGGCGCGCCTGGCTGCCCTGGGCAGGCTGGGCATTCTCGACACGCCGCCCGATGCGGAGTTCGATGCCATCGTGCGCGCCGCCTCTCTGGTGTGCGGCACGCCGATTTCGCTCATCAGCCTGGTGGACGAGGAGCGCCAATGGTTCAAGGCCAACGAGGGCCTGACCGAAGTCCCGCAAACCTCCCGCGACCTCGCCTTCTGCGGCTACACCATCCTCGGCGACGGGATTTTCGAAGTCCCGGATGCGACCAAGGACTCCCGCTTCGCCGACAACCCGCTCGTCACCGGCTTCCCGGACATCCGCTTCTATGCCGGCATGCCGCTGCGCCTGTCGGACGGCAGCCAGGTCGGCAGCCTGTGCGTCATCGGCCGCGCGCCCGCGAAGCTCGATGCCACGCAGCGCGAAATCCTCGCCAACCTCGGCCGCGCCACCGCCTGCGCGCTGGAGAACTGGGCGGCGCGCCGGCGCCAGGCGCAGACCGAGCGTTTCCTGGAGGAGACCGGCCGGGTCGCCGGCATCGGCGGCTGGGAGCTGGATCTGGCCACCGGCTTACTGCAGTTTACGCCGGAGACGTTCCGCCTGCACGGCCTGCCGCCCGGCCACGTCCCGACGGTGGAGGAGGCGATCGGCTTCTATGCGCCCGAGGCGCAGCCGCTCGTCCGCGCCGCGGTCGAGGCGGCGAGCCAATCCGGGACCCGATTTGACCTGGAGCTGGAATTCGTCCGCGCCGGGGGGCAGCGCATCTGGATCCGCTCCGTCGGCTCCGCGGTGCTGGAGGGGGGGCAACCGGTGCGCCTGGTCGGCGCCTGTCAGGACATTACAGGGGCGCGCCTGCTCGCTGCCGAGCGCGACCGCCAGGCCGCACGCCTGGCAGAAAGCGAGGCGAACGCCAAAGCCGGGCTCCTGGCCGAACAGGCCAACCGCGCCAAGACCCGCTTCCTGGCCAGCATGAGCCACGAATTGCGCACGCCGCTGAACGGCATCCTGGGCTACGCGCAACTCCTGCGCATGGACGGCGGGTTGAGCGCGCTGCAGGCCGAGCGTGTACAGTCGATGCTGGTGGCCGGCACGCATTTGCTGGAAATGATCAGTTGCGTGCTCGACTTAAGCGAAATCGAGACGGAAAACATCGGGGTGCATACCGCGGCCGTCGATCTCGCCAGTGTTGCCGAAGCCTCGCTCAACATCGTCCGCCCCGCAGCCGAGGGCAAGCATCTGGCGCTGCGCCTGACGATTGCGCCCGCCGTGCCGCGGCGCGTTACCACCGATCCCGCGCGTCTGCGCCAGGTGCTGCTCAACCTGCTCGGCAACGCGGTGAAATACACCCCCGCCGGCGAGGTGCATTTGCGCCTGAGCGTGGTGGGGGAGCCGGCCACGCCGCGCCTGCGCTTCGAGGTGGCCGATACCGGGCCCGGCATACGCGCCGAGCTGCGCCATTTGCTGTTCAAGGAGTTCGAGCGGCTCGAGGCCTCGGCTGCTGCCGGTATCGAGGGCGCCGGGCTCGGCCTGTCGCTGGCGCGGCGCCTCGCCGCCGTGCTCGGCGGCGGCCTCGGCCACCAGGAGAACCCGGGCGGCGGCAGCATCTTCTGGCTCGAACTGCCGTGGGCGGAGGCGGCGGATGCCCCCGCCCCTGCCCGTGCGTCGGAGTTTGCGGATCTGCCGCCCGGCGCCTCTCCCGCCGCGCCGCGCCGCCGCGCCGCGCCGCGCGTGCTGGTGGTCGATGACATCGAAATGAACCGCGACATCGCCAGCGCCTTCATCCGCTCGGCCGGCTATGAGGTGGTCTGCGCCGAATGCGGTGAGGATGCCGTGGCCTCGGCCGCGGCATCGGAATTTCTGGTGGTGCTGATGGACGTGCGCATGCCCGGCATGGACGGGCTGGAAGCCACCCGCCGCATCCGTGCGCTCACCGTGCCGGGCCGGCAGGTGCCTATCGTGGCCCTGACCGCGCAGGTTTTCACCGAACAGATCGAGGCATGCCGCCAGGCCGGCATGGACACGCACCTGGCCAAACCTTTCACGCTGCAAACGCTGCTCGGTGCCATCGAACGCGGCGTCGCCGCCGCCCAAAGCCGCAGCTCACGGCAGGGCGGGGCGCCCCTGCACTCCTGACGTCATGTCAAAGTCGTCACAGGATGGCCTTGCTGGACGCAGGGCAATCGCATGTGATCAGCACAGGTCGTAGCCCGTCATGAAGCGAAGCGGAATGCGGGGTCGCCGCGCAGGCTCAGGGCATGACTGCCCATCCAGCCCGGTGGCAGTCCCGCATTCCGCTTCGCTTCATGCGGGCTACGCGTGGCTCTCGTTCCAAATGCGATATCCCTGTTGCTGGACGGGAAATCCCTTGAATCGCGCGTAGCGGATGGTCATCCTCCGCACCGGGGAGGCGAGACGCCGTCCGCTTTCCTGTCGGTGAGGCCGGTTTCCCGTCCCCACCTTTTAGGCTGTCACTCCGGTTTGTCGTTTCGGGAAAACCACCAAGCGTCTCAGCTCCTTTCGGCTTGCGGCCAGAACAGACTGACCGCAAGGCAGAACGTTACGGATGTGATAAATATTGGCAATCAGAAACGATCTGAGTGCCCCAGACGCCGGCGCGGTTGCGCGATAACGAAAGCCTGCCAGCGACGATGATACCAGCCCGTTTCGTGTGCCCCGCTTAATGTGCCCTGCTTAATGTGCCCTGCTTAATGTGATAGTCATGCATTCCTCTCTATTTTGGACGCCTGCCGGGGGTTGGTCAGCGCCCCGGCAGCGTTTGAACGGAAGAGGTGAATGCCCCCAGCGCCGATGCCGCCCGATGAGGTCCGACGTCTGGAGGCTCTCCGCAAGCTCGGCATCCTCGACAGCCCGCCGGATAAGGAATTCGACGAGCTGGCGCGTGCCGCCTCGCTGGTTTGCGGTACGCCAATCGCGCTGATAACCCTGTTGGACGCGGACCGGCAATGGCTGAAGGCCAATGTCGGCCTGCCGGGCCTGACGGAAACGCCGCGCGACATCGCCTTCTGCGCCCATACCATCCTGGGCGAAGACATCATGGAGGTGCCGGACGCGACGCAGGACCGGCGGTTCGCGGACAACGCGCTGGTCACCGGCCCGCCGAAGCTCCGGTTCTATGCCGGCGCGCCGCTGTGCCTGTCGGATGGCAGCCGCGTCGGCAGCCTGTGCGTCATCGACCTCGAGTCCCGGCAGCTCGAGGAGACGCAGCGCGAGATTCTGCGCAGCCTGGCGCGGGTGGCGGCCTGCGTGCTGGAGGGCTGGCGGGCCCAGCGCGCCGAGGCGCTAACCGCGCGAGACCTGTTCGCCAGCGAGGAACGTCTGCGCCGCCTCTATGAAGTCACCCCGGCCCTGATGCATTCCACCGATTCCATAGGGCGCATAGTCACCATCAGCGACGCCTGGCTCGCCAGGCTCGGTTATACCCGCGACGAGGTGATCGGCCGCCGCGCCACCGATTTTCTCACCCCGGAGTCCCGGGTGTATGACCGTGACGTCATATTGCCGCAGCTGCTGGCGACCGGGCGCTGCACCGCGGTCGAGTACCAGGTGGTCGCCAAAAGCGGCGAGATCCTGGACGTGCTGCTCTCCGCCACCTCGGAGTACGACCAGGAAGGGCGGCTGCAGCGCGGCCTGGCCGTGGTCGAGGATGTGACGCTGCGCCGGCGTGCCGAACGTGCCCTGATCGGCGAGCGCCTGCGCCTGGCCAACCTGATCGAGGGTGCCGGTCTGGGCACTTTCGAATGCAACCTGCAAACCGGCACCATGCGTTTCAACGCCCGCTCGGCGGCCATCGTCGGCTACCCGCCAGGCCGCGTGCGCGAGAGCACGGTCGAGGTCTGGCGCGGCCGTATCCACCCTGATGACCTGGCAAGCTCCGACGAGGCTTTCACCCGGCACCTGGCCGGTCACAGCGAGCATTTTCATTTCGAGGGCCGCACCCGGCACGCCGCCGGGCATTGGCTCTGGGTGCAGCTCGACGGCACGGTGATGACACGCACCGCGGACGGCAGGCCGGAGGTGATGTTCGGCTCGCTGATGGACATCGACTGTCGCCGCCGCCAGGAGGAGGCGCTGCGCAAGAGCGAGATGTTCCTCGAACAGACCGGTCGTGTCGCCGGCGTCGGCGGCTGGGAAGTCGATCTGACCACCGGCATGGTGCAATGGGCGGCGGAGACGTTTCGCATTCACGGCCTGGAGCCCGGCGACCAGCCGCCGCTGCGAAAGGCGCTGGAGTTTTTCGCGCCCGAAGCAAGGCCCCTGATCCGCGCGGCCCTCGACCGCGCCGCGGCCGAAGGCGAGCCCTGGGACCTGGAACTCGCCTTCATCCGCGCCGACGGGCGCCGCATCTGGGTGCGCTCCGTCGGCTCCGCCGTCATTCAGGACGGCAAGCCCGTGCGGCTCACCGGCGCCATCCAGGACGTGACCGCCCAGGTCGCCGAACGCACGGCCCTGGCGCTGGCCCGCGAGCGTCTGCAATTGGCCACCGAAAGCGGCGGCATCGGCGTGTGGGAATGGTATTTCGATACCGACACCATGGTCTGGGACGCTCAAATGTGCCGTTTGTACGGCATCGGCGACGCGGACGAAGCCGGCGCACATGCCCGCTGGAGCAAGCTGGTGCATCCGGCCGACCTGCCGCACGCCGAGCAGGCCATACGCGAGGCGATCGCGCAGCACATCCCCTACGACACCCAGTTCCGCGTCATCTGGCCGGACGGCAGCGTGCACTGGCTCAAGGCGTTGGGCCGCGTGCACATGGGCGATCCAGGCGCCCCGCGCCGCATGGTTGGCGTGAACTGGGACATGACGGAGGAGCTGGCGCTCACCGCCGAACTCGCCAAGCAGCACGATTTGCTGCAAGTCACGCTGCAATCGATTGCCGACGGCGTCATCACCACCGACGCGGCCGGCCGCGTCGTCTGGCTGAACCCGGCCGCCGAGCGCCTTACCGGCTGGCCGGCCGACGCCGCGTCCGGCCGCATGCTGGCGGATGTGTACCGGATCGTCGATGAAAATGGGCAGGTCTCGTCGGACTTCGAGCGTCCTGCGGCCCGGCTCCTGCTCATCTCGCGCGACGGGCGCGACTATGGGATCGAAGAGTCCACGGCACCGATCCGCAATGCCGCGGGCGAGGTGCTGGGCATCGTGCTGGTGTTCCACGATGTGACGCAGCGGCGCCTGCTCGCCGAGCGCGACATGCGCGAGGCCGAGCTGCGCGCCGCCAACGCGGAGCTCGACCGGCTGGCGCGGCATTTCGATCAGGCGCGCACCATCGCCGAACAGGCCAGCCGCGCCAAGACGCGCTTTCTGGCCAGCATGAGCCACGAGCTGCGCACGCCGCTGAACGGCATTCTGGGATATGCCCAGTTGCTGCGGATGGACGGTGGGCTGACCCCGGTGCAGGCCGGGCGTGTGGACTCCATGCTTGGCGCGGGCACGCATCTTCTGGAAATGATCAGTTGCGTGCTCGATTTGAGCGAAATCGAGAGCGGCAGCGCCGAGCTTGCGGCAGCTTCGGTCGATCTGCGCCTGCTCGCTGAGGCGGCGCTGACCATCGTGCGCCCAGCGGCCGAGGCCAAGGGCATGGAGTTGCGGCTGACGGTCGATGCCGGCGTGCCGGCACGCGTGCTGACCGATCCGGCGCGGCTGCGCCAAATTCTGCTCAATCTGCTCGGCAACGCGGTCAAATTCACGCCTCAGGGCTCGGTCGAGCTGCGCGTCGGCACCGCTCCTTCGTGCGGGGATGCGGCACGGCTGCGCTTCGACGTGGCCGATACCGGCCCCGGCATCAGGGCCGAGCATAGGCCGCGTCTGTTCGGCGAATTCGAACGGCTGGATGCCGATGCGGCCGGCGCGGTCGAAGGCTCCGGCCTCGGCCTCTCCCTGTCCCGCCGGCTGGCCACCCTGATGGGCGGCGCGCTGGGCCATGCCGACAACCCGGCGGGCGGCAGCATCTTCTGGCTGGAAATCCCGCTGCTCGCCGACCCGGGCGGGGTGGCGGCACCAGCCCGCGCGTTGGAATTCACCGACACGCAAGCCCACGCGCCGCGTGCCATCCCGGCGGCGGCGCGCGTGCTTGTGGTCGATGATGTGGCAATGAACCGCGACATTGCCGCGGCCTTCATCCGCTCAACCTCGTACAACGTGAGCTGCGCCGACAGCGGCGAGGCGGCCGTCGCCGCGGCGGCGGCCGGCGATTTCGCAGCCATCCTGATGGATGTGCGCATGCCTGGCATGGATGGGCTGGAGGCCACGCGCCGGATCCGCGCACTCGGCGGTGCGCGCAGCCAGGTGCCTATCGTCGCCCTGACTGCTCAGGTGTTTACCGAGCAGATCGAGGCCTGCCGCGCCGCCGGCATGGACACGCATGTGGCCAAGCCCTTCACGCTGGAAACGCTGCTCGGCGCCATCGCCCGCGGCATCGCTGCGGCCCAGACCCGCGCCCCCCCCTTTGCCGAGATGCCCCCTGCCGAAACGCCGGTGCTCGGCGCCGATCTCCCTGTGCTCGACTCCGCGGCGCTTGGCCGCACCGCCGCGGTGCTGCAACCCGCAGCTGTCGCCGCGCATCTGCGCACCCTGGCCGCCCGCGCCGAGGCGTTGCAGCAGGGGCTGCGCGCGAGGGGTGAGATCGAGGCCAGCGCGCAGACACTCGCCACCTCGGCGCACGCGCTGGCCGGCAGCGCCGGGATGTTCGGATTCGACCGCCTGGCCTTCGTGGCCCGCCACTTCGAGCGCGCCGCCAAGACCGACCCCGCGCAAGCCGCCGCCCTCGCCGACGCCCTGGACGAAGCTCTCAAACTGTCGATCGTGGCCATGCACAGCAGCGCCCGCGAGCCGGTGCAGGCGTAGGACGGAGCTAAAGCGGGCACAGTCTCATAAAAGTTTTTCGGGTCTTTTTGCAAAAAAGACCTGCTCTTCCCTGTGTTGACCAGCCGCTCCTGGATGCCGGCGCGGGATGCGTCGCACCCCCCCCCGATTCAGGGGGCGTCGCAATACCCCTGCCCGGACAGCACGCAATTCTGGTAAGCGCTCTGCGCCTGCAAAACCTTCACCAGATACAGCCCGGCCACGACGAGAAACAGCGTGACGGCCAGGGCCGCGAGGCTGTTGCTGCGGCGTGCGGCCGCGGCGTCGTCGTCTTCGAAGAAGCGGCGGATGTTGGTCATCACCGGCGAGCCTAGCGCAACCGCCAGGCCGATGTCATGAAAAAACCCGCCGGACCAGGGTCCGGCGGGTGATTTTTAAGCCCGAGGAAACTCAGGCCAGCTTGAGGTTGGTCGCGGCGGCCTTGCCGCGCTCCATCACCACATCGTAGGATACTTCCTGACCGTCATTGAGGCCGCGCAGGCCGGCGGCCTGCACCGCGGTGATGTGCACGAACACGTCCGGGCCGCCGCCCTGCGGCATGATGAACCCGAAACCCTTGGTCGTATTGAACCATTTAACCGTACCGTTAGCCATGAGCAGATGCTCTCCATCACAAGGAGCCGTGGACGTGAATGCCGCGGCGAAAACGATCGTCACTTGAGACAGCTTGATGCAACCGAACACGGTAGCGAGGCTCAACAAGACAACGCGCGCACCCCCATCCGCACAGAAACCGGCGGGGAAGTCAAATGCCGGGCGCGCGAGGCGGCAGCAGCGCCGCCTCCACCAGGCGCGCAAACGCGTCGGGCTGATCCGCATGCAACCAATGGCCGGCATCGGGAATCGCCAGAATCCGGCTGGCGGGAAACAGACGCGCGATGACCGGCCGGTGTTCCGGCAGCACATAATCCGAGTCCGCGCCCGTGATGAACCAGGCTGGGCCTGTATAGTGCGTGGCCAGCTCATCGGGCCAGCCTTCGATATCGCCGAGCGCTGCGGCAATCTCCAAAAGCCCGATGCGCCAGTAAGGGGTTTGCGCAAATACCAGATTTTGCAGCAGAAAGCCGCGCACCGCAGGCAGCGGCACCGCGTCCGCAAGGGCCGCATCCGCGGCCGCGCGCGTCAGGCCCGGCATGAGGGGGATGGCGGCCATGGCATCGGCAATTCCCCGGTTGCCGTGGCGGTAGGCGACGGGGGCGATGTCGCCGACGATCAGGGTTTGCACCTGCGCCGGATGCAGCAGGGCCAGCATCATCGCCACCTTGCCGCCCATGGAGTGCCCAAGGACGCATGCCGGCCATGCGCTGCGCCCGGTCAGCGTCTCACGCACATCCTCGGCCATGGTGGCGTAGTCCATCCCCGGCGCGTGCGGGCTCGCCCCGTGATTGCGCAAATCCAGGCTGATGACGCGGTGCTGCGCGGCCAGCCGCCTGGCCAGGGCGCCGAAATTCTGCGACCGGCCGAACAGCCCGTGCAGCAGCGCCAGCGGCGGGCCGCTGCCCTGCTCGGAAGCGTGCAGGATCAAGGGCCCTCCATGGTCAGGACGATCTTGCCGATATGCGCGCTGCTCTCCATCAGCCGGTGGGCGTCGGCCACCTGCTCCAAGGGGAACACGCCGTGGATCACCGGCGCGCAGCTGCCCGCCTCCAGCAGCGGCCAGACGCGCTCCAGCAGGGACGCGCCGATCGCCGCCTTCTCCGCCGCCGAGCGCGGCCGCATGGTCGAGCCGGTGATGGTGAGCCGCTTCACCATCACATGCCTCAGATCGAAATCCGGGTCGCGGCCGCCGCCCTGCACCGCCACCACCACCAGTCGCCCGTCCTTGGCGAGCGCCGCGACGTTGCGCGCCAGGTACGGGCCACCGACCATGTCCAGCACCACATCCACGCCGCGCTTGTCCGTCAGCGTCCGGACGCGGGCGACAAAATCCTCATCCTTGTAGTTGATCGCCGCCTCGGCCCCTAGCGACACGCACGCCGCGCATTTCTCCGCCGAGCCGGCGGTGGCGAACACGCGGGCGCCGAAGGCGCGGGCCAACTGGATGGCGGTGGTGCCGATGCCGCTGGAGCCGCCATGGATCAGCACCGTCTCGCCTGCCGAGAGATGGCCGATGTCGAACAGATTGGCCCAGACGGTGAAGAAGGTCTCCGGCACCGCGGCCGCCCGCACCGCATCGTAGCCCGCCGGCCAGGGCAGGCACTGACCCGCCGGTGCCCGGCAGAATTCCGCGTAGCCGCCGCCATTCACCAGGGCGCAGACGCGGTCGCCCTCGTGCAGGCTGGTCACACCTTCGCCGGTTTCCACCACGACTCCGGCGACTTCCAGCCCCAGGATGGGGCTGGCGTCCGGCGGCGGCGGATACATGCCTTGCCTTTGCACCACATCGGGCCGGTTCACCCCGGCGGCGGCGACCTGGATCAGCACCTCGCCTGGCCTGGGCACCGGGCGCTCTGCCTCGCCGACTTCCATCACTTCCGGGCCGCCTGGTTGCGATACGTTGATCTGTTTCATGTCTTTGCTCCGCGTTGGGTGCTTTTCTGTTCTTTTTTGAAAAAAAGAACCAAAAAACTTTTGGATATTGGGCTTCGGCTGAACAGACTTGCGTCTCGCGGCACCTTAGGGTGGGCTTCAGTCTGCCACACCCGGTTTCCGCGCCAGACGATGGTGGGCTAAAGCCCACCCTACGGCTGAAACGCATCGAGGCTATGTCCCCATCGCCTGCCCAGGATCTGAGCCCGCCCACCGTGGCCGCGCGCCGGCGGGGCCGCGGCGCGGCGCTGGACGCCATGCTGCACGCGCCGCAGACGCTGCGCGCCCTGGTGCGCACGGACGAACTCTCGCTCGTCGTGCTGGCCGCCGGCATCGGCATCGCCGCCGGCCTGCTGGCCGTGGCGATGAACCAGACCTGCCAGCTCGCCCATGAAATTCTCTACCACCTCGGACCTGGCGAGCGGCTGTCGGGGCAGGCTTCGTTGCCGGCCTGGCGGGCACTGACCATTCCCTGCGCCGGCGGCCTTCTGGTGGGGCTGTTCGGCATCGCCGTGGCGCGCTGGTTTCCGGGGCGCGCTGTCGATCCGATCGAGGCCAATGCGCTCTACGGCGGCAGCATGTCGGTGCGGGACAGCATCATCGTGGTGGTGCAAACCGTGCTGTCGAACAGCGCCGGGGCCTCGGTGGGGCTGGAGGCCGGCTATACCCAGATCGGCGCCGCGGTGGCCTCGCGCGTCGGCCGTGCCTTTCGCGTGCGCCGCGCGGATTTGCGGCTGCTGGTCGGCTGCGGGGCGGCCGGCGCCATTTCCGCCGCCTTCAATGCGCCGCTCACCGGCGCCTTTTATGCGTTCGAACTGGTGATCGGCACCTATTCGCTGGCGACCCTGGCGCCGGTGGTGGTTGCCGCCATTGCCGCGGTCTCGGTCATGCGGCTGCTGCTCGGCGACGAGCCGGGTTTTGATGTGTCGCTGACGCCGGGGATGGAGACGGCGGCGTTTCTGCCGCTCATCGCGCTGGGCGTGCTGTGCGCGCTGGCCGGCATTGCCATCATGCGCGGCGTGACGCTGACCGAGCAACTGTTCCGCCGCAGCGGCATGCCGGTGTGGCTGCGGCCGGCGGTGGGGGGGCTGGCGCTCGGCGGTCTCGCGCTGATCAATCCGGCGGTGCTCTCGGCGGGTCATGGCGCGCTGCGGGCGGGGCTGACTGCCCCGCTGTCCCTGCAATCGATCGCCCTGCTGATCGTGCTGAAGTCGGCGGGCTCGGCGCTGTCGCTGGGCTCCGGGTTCAGGGGCGGGCTGTTCTTTGCGTCGCTGTTCCTCGGCGCGCTGGTCGGCAAGCTTTTCTCCGGCCTGATGCTGCTGGTCTCGCCGGTGCCGCTGTTTCCCGAAGTGGTCTATGCGCTGGTGGGGATGAGCGCTTTGGCGGTTGCCATTGTCGGCGGCCCGCTGACCATGTGTTTTCTGGCGCTGGAGACCACCGGCAGCCTGCCGCTCACCGTGGCTGTGCTGGCGGCGTCCGTCGTCTCCTCGCTCACGGTGCGCCGCACGTTCGGGTATTCGTTCGCGACCTGGCGTTTTCATCTGCGCGGCGAGGCGATCCGCAGTGCCGTGGATATCGGCTGGGTGCGCAACCTGACGGTGGCGCGGATGATGCGCGAGGTCAGCCGCGTGGTCCGCGCCGACACCAGCACCGAGGATTTCCGCCGCGAATTTCCGCTGGGATCGGCCAACCGGGTGATTGCGGTGGACGATGCGGGCCGCTACGCCGGCATCGTCTGGGTGTCGGACGTGCATGCGGCGGACGAGACGGTGACGGAGGTAGCGCAACTGCTGCATACGGCCGGCCAGGCGCTGTTGCCGCACATGACCATCAAGGAAGCAGTGCAGATGTTCGAGACGGCGGAGGCCGATGCGCTGGCGGTGGTCGATGGCCGCGAGAGCCTGCAGGTGATCGGCATGCTGACCGAGCAATATGCCCTGCGTCGCTACAGCGAGGAGCTCGACCGGCGGCGGCGCGACATCAGTGGCGAATAGGCGCAACCTCGTCCACGACACCGGCGAGAGTTTCAAGCCACCGGCCTTCAAGCCGAACGCCTCCGCGCTGAACCGGGCGGAGAACTGGCTGCGGCGCTTTGTCGATCTGCAGGCCGGCTCGATCTGGCGCGACGTGCGCCACGAGCTCGCCGGCGCTCAGGGCGCGCTGCTGGACATCGGGTGCGGCGCGCAGCTGTACCGCGCGCTGCTGCCGCGGGGCGTTGCCTATACCGGGATCGACACGGTGGATGCCGCCGAGCGTTTCGGCTATGCGACGCCGGGGACAACATATTTCTCCGGCGACGACTGGGGTGTGGAGGACGGCAGTTTTGATACTGCGCTCTGCACGGAAGTGCTGGAACACGTGCCCGACCCGGCCGCCTTTCTGCGGCAAGCGTGCCGCTGCCTGCGGCCGGGCGGGCGCTTGGTACTGACCGTGCCATTCTCGGCCCGCTGGCATTTTACCCCTTACGATTACTGGCGCTTTACCCCGGCGAGCCTGAACACGCTGCTCACCGGCGCGGGTTTCGGCCAGGTGCGCGTGCTGGCCCGCGGCAATCCGCTGACCGTTGCGTGCTACAAGGCGATGGCGTTGCCGCTGATGCTCCTGTTCGGCCCCGGCGCGCGACCGCTGAGGCTTGTGGCCGGCGTGCTGCTGTTGCCTGTGGTGGGGCTGCTGGCCTGTATCGCGAATCTGTCGTTCGGCGCCGATTGGGGCGATGATTGCCTGGGTTATACGGTCACCGCGGAAAAACAGGCGTAGGGTGGATGTCATCCACCCTACGCCTCGGGCGGTTTCGGCGGATCGATGGGGAAGCCGATCAGGCCGTTGCTGCGGCCCGGCCCGCGGCTGCTCAGCAGCCTGGCGATCAGCAGCAGAAAGGCGGGAACGCCGAACAGCAGGATTATTGCGATCAGGACGACGGTGAGCATGATGCCTCGGGTGGATCAATAGGGCAGGGGGTCGGCGGATTTGTCCGGGCCAGGCTCGGCCGCGCCGCCGCGCTTCTTGCGGTTCAGAATCACCAGCGCGCGGCGCAACCGGCGCAGGCCGCCGCGCACTTCGCCCTGGTCGCACATCTCCCGCCCGTCGGCGAGAAGATGCAGCACGTCCGGCAGCGTGCTGTGGCGCGCGGCAATCGCCTCGGCAAGCTGGGCACAATATTGCGCCGTGTCGGAGGTGAGAGGGATCGGCGGCTGTTCCTGAGCGTGCGACAGACATGTCGGCATGCTCAGCAGAAATGCCAGCGGCAGCGCAGATTTCATGGGGCGAGGGCGGCCGCCGCCTGCACCGGAGGCACACCAGCCTGACCGGTCTGCAACGTCAGCACCGCCCTTAAACCTTTGTTGAGAGCGTGGGGATCGGTCTCCTCCAGCACCAGCGCGCCATCGTGCAGCATCGCCACCGCCTGCACCAACGCCAGACCCAGGCCCGAGCCAGGCGTGTTGCGGGCCTGTTCGCCGCGGAAAAAACGGTCGGCCGCGCGGCCGCGGTCGGCCTCCGGAATCCCCGGCCCCTCATCGGCCACTTCCACGCGCAGATGCCGCCCCTCGGCCCGGCCGGAGAGGCGGATGCGCCCGCCCGAGGGCGAGAATTTGATGGCATTGTCGAGCAGGTTGGCGACCGCCTGCTGGATCAGATCGCGGTCGCCCAGCAGGCTCAGCGTGTCCGGCACGTCCAGCGACAGCACCAGGCCGCGGTCCTCCGCCAGGGCGCCGTAGAGCTCGGCCAGATCGGCGAGCAGCGGACCCAGATCGACGTCCGCAAAGGCCGAGCGGCGGGCGCCGGCCTCGATTTCGGCAATGCGCAGCAGCGCCTGGAACACGGCCGTCACGCCATCGAGGTCGGCCACCGCGCGCTCGATGGCGGCGCGCAACTCCGCCTCGCTGCCCGCATGCTCGGCCGCATCCTCCAGCCGCGCGCGGGCGCGGGTGATGGGGGTGCGCAGATCGTGGGCGATGGCGTTGCTCACCTGCCGCACCCCGTCCATCAGCCGGGCGATGCGCTCCAGCATGGTGTTGATCGATTCCGCCATGCGGTCGAACTCGTCGCCACGGCCGCTGCGGCGCACGCGCGGCGTCAGGTCGCCGCCGGCAATCGCCTCGGCGGTGGCGGAAATCTCCGCCACCATGCGCCGGAACAGCCGGCGCACCACGAAGGCGCCGGCGCCGGCCAGACCCGCCACCAGCAGCACCGACCAGAGCAGCGTGTTGGTCAGCAGCCGGCGCAATTCCACCCGGCCGCGCACATCGCGCCCCACCAGCAACCGGAAACCGCCAGGCAGATCATACTGGCGTACTTCAGCCAGCGACTGCGCGCCGGCGCGCACCACACGCAGCTCATAAAACCCGCCGGCTTCCGTCACCACCGCCGGCCAGCGCTGCATATTGCCGGCCACCCGCCGGCCGAGCCCATCGCTGAGCATATAGATGGCATCGTCATCGACATTCTCGGCCAGGCGCTCCTGCACCGTCAGCACCAGCGCCGGCACGCCGCCTTCTGACCAGCGTTCCACCAGGAATTGCGCATCCGCATCGATGGCCGCCTCCACCTGGCGGTCGAGCACGCCGGCGGTGGCCCACCAGAAGAAGAGCACGAGGGCCAGCGAGGAGGCGGCAAACAGGCTGCCGTAGAGGACGGCGAAGCGCAGGCTGGCGGAGCGGATCAAAGCGGTTCTTTTTTGAAAAAAAGAACGTCACGCACGACGTTCAACCGGTGAAAACGTGTGCCGCCATGCAGGTGTAAAAGTTTTTTGGTTCTTTTTTTCAAAAAAGAACTCCTTTCTTCCTTCACTCCGGCCGAAGCATATACCCGGCATTGCGTATCGTCTGAATGAGCGCCGATGCAAAAGGCTTGTCGATCTTCTGCCGCAGCCGGGAGACATGCACGTCGATCACGTTCGTCTGTGGGTCGAAATGATAATCCCACACGCCTTCCAGCAGCATGGTGCGCGTCACCACCTGGCCGCCGTGCCGCATCAGATATTCCAACAGGCGGAATTCCCGTGGCTGCAACTCGATCTTCTGCCCCGCACGTTTGACCGTGCGCGACAGCAGATCCATCTCCAGATCGCCGATCACCAGCTTGGTGGTCGGCGCCTCGCCGCGCCCGCGCCGCGTCAGCGCCTCGACGCGCGCCAGCAGTTCGGAAAACGCAAAAGGCTTGGTCAGATAATCATCGCCGCCCGCCTTCAGCCCCGCCACCCGCTCATCCACCTGCGAGAGGGCCGAGAGCACCAGCACAGGCGTGGTGTTGTTCTGCGAGCGCAGCGTCTCCAGCAGCCTTATGCCATCGATGCCGCCGGGCAGCATGCGGTCCAGGATGATGGTTTCGAACACTTCGCTGGCGGCCATGAACAGCCCGTCGCGCCCATTGTCGGCGTGCTCGACGATATGGCCCGCCTCGCGCAGACCTTTGACCACGAAACCCGCGACCGTCGGGTCGTCCTCCACCAGCAGAATGCGCATTATGTAAACTCCCTATTGTCCGGTATCGTCCGGCGCCGGCGGCTCCGGCGGCCGCCGTGCCACCGTCACATCCAGGTCGATCATCTGATTCGCCCGCCGCACCCGCAAGCGCGCCACCCCGCCTGGATTGACCGAGGAGACGTCGCGTATCAACTGCCGCGGATTCTCCACCCGGTCGCCATTGATGCTCATCACCACGTCGCCCGGCTTGAGCCCCGCCCGCGCCGCCGGCCCGCCGTGATCGACAGAGGCGATCGCCGCCCCCGATTTGCGGTGGCTCGCCGTATCCACCTCCACCCCCAGCCAGCCGCGGTCCACCCGCCCTTTAGCCAGCAGCTCATCGACGATCCGCGAGGCAATTTCGGACGGGATGGCGAAGCCGATGCCCACCGAGCCGCCGGTGGGCGAGACGATGGCGGTGTTCAGCGCAATCACCTGGCCCGACATATTGAAGGTGGGGCCGCCGGAGTTGCCCGGATTGATCGGCGCATCCAGTTGAAAGAAATCATCGAAAGGCCCGGCGCCGATGTCGCGCCCCCGTGCCGAGACGATGCCGGCGGTCACCGAGCCGCCCAGGCCGAACGGGTTGCCGGCCGCCATGATCCAGTCACCCACCTGCACACTCCGCGAATCGCCCCAGCCCACCGAGGGCAGCAGCCGCCCGGCCTCCACCTTGATGACGGCGATGTCGGTGAGCTCGTCACTGCCGAGCAGATGTGCCGACAGTTCCGTCCCGTCTGTCAGCGAGACCAGAATCTTGTCCGCGTTGCCGACGACATGGTTGTTGGTGACGATGATGCCCGTCGGGTCGAGAATAAAGCCCGAGCCGGCGCCGATCATCTGCTCGCGGCGATTCTTGAGGTGGTCGCGGAAAGTTTTCTCGAACGGCGTGCCCTTGAGTTCCGGCGGCATGTCGTTCGACGCGGTCTGTTCGGAGACGCTCATGCGCACGGCGATATTGACCACGGCGGGGACGACGCGGCGCACCAGCGGCGCAAAAGTCAGCGGCCCGGTCTGCACCAGCGGCGGCAGGGCAGCCTGGCCGCGCGCCTGGCCGAGACACGCGGCGGCGCAGCACGTCCAGAGAACAGCCTGTCGGAAACGTCGCAACATCATGGTGATGATGTGCCACGCCGGGTGCTGGACAACAATGCGGGGCAGTTTTCAGTTGCCAGTTTTCAGTTGTCAGTTGTTCCTGCGACGCGGTTGCGCTCTGGGGCGCCGGGCTGGTACGCTCGGGCTATGAACGATGCTAATGTAGCCGTTTGGCGCTTGGAGCCGGGGGAGGCGATGCCGCCTCTGGCTGGCGAGGGGGCGGTGCTACGCCAGGTGCAGGTGCCGGCCGGCACGGTGGCGGCGCGTCACAGCCATGAGCACGAGCAGTTCCTGATTGTCACGGCGGGCGATGGAACCTTGCACTGCGCCGCCGGCGAGGTGGCGCTGATCCCCGGCACGGTCATCCGCCTCGCCGCAGGCGCCTGGCACAGCGCCGACTTCACCGCGGCCACGGTGCTGATCGAAGTGAATTTGCGGCCGTAGGGCTACCGCCGCCGCAGCCCTGCAAACGCCAGCAGCGCCGGTGCCAGAAGCAGCACGGAGGAAGGTTCCGGCACCGTCTCGCTCAGGCTCAGCTCATTGATCGCCAGATCGCCCTCGACCGGGAAATACGGGCTCCCTTCCTCGACGAAGAACGCCACATAGGCGATCGGAACGCTGCTGCTGGCGCCGAGAAACACCGCCGAATCGTCCCCCGCCCTGGTGGCATCGCCGGCGACCGATATTTCGCCCAGCAGCGCGTTGTTGCTGCCATAAAGCTTCATCATGCCGGTGAAGGCCCCGGTATAGCCGCTCACCGGCTCGATCTGGGCGCCCAGCCCATAGACCGCAGCACCGCTGAAGGTCAGGTCGAACACATCGCTCTTGTCGCCGTCCGGCAGGCTCAGCAGCCCGTCTCCCGCGGCGAAATTGCCGGAAAAATCCGTCCCCTGCTGGCGCAGCTCGGCGGCGCCGGATGACGAGTTGATCCCCACCGTCTCCGCCCCGAAACTCATCGACACGGGGGTGGAGAGGCTGGCGCCAGGACTGCCGAAACTCGACCAGTCGATGGTCTGGCTGGTCAGCGTACTCCGGTCATAGAGTTGCACCGGACCGGCATGGGCGGCGCCGGCCAACAGACACAGCAAAACAACCAGGCTCCGCATTGCGGGCGATTCTCCACATCCGTCCAGATCATACAGCACCAGTATGCTAACCCGAACGTAAAAGAATGGGAATGAGAATTCAACCGCTTCAAAAATAAGTTATTTTTTAGGAAAAAAGACCCCTGGTTCCGCCGGTCAGCTTCATCTCTTGTTAGGCCGACCGCGTCATGATGTGCCCGTCTTACACCAGGGGCCGCGCATCATGTCACCGATCAGCTCAACCACGGCTGCGCCTTCACTGCCCGTGCTCACCGCTGCTCCTGCGACACCCAAGCAGGATAGCGACGGCGACCATGACAACAGCCCGGCGTCGGAAGTTTCGGACTCGCGCGGGCCAGGCCGCACCCTCAACGTCCTGGCCTGAGAGCCTGACCGAGCCCTGCCTGGGTCAGCTCGCTTTGGGGCCGAAGGCGATGCACCAGCCGTTCGGATCGATCGGCCCCTGCACCACTTTGCACGCCGAGGGTGAGACGAAATTGGCGCAGATCGCACAATGGTCGCCGTTGTCGGCCTGTTTCTCCTGATATTGCACCACGCTTTTCTCCACCTTGTCGGCATCCGTGCCGTCGGCGCGGGCGGTGGTGGCGGCCAGCGTTCCGGCCAGGATGGTCAGCCCCGCGCGCAATATGCCGCGGCGCGACGCAGTTTCGTCGTTGTGCATGTTCGATTCTCCCGTGCTGGCCAGTCTCGGCCCGCAGGCCGGCTCGCTCTTTTCTACAGCGGAAGATAAACATGCTTCGCGCAGCAACGACAAGGGGATTTGCGCACCCAGGCCGCGAGACATGACGCAGCCGTAGGATGGGTCTCGACCCATCACTGCGGCCCCGCAATCGAGTTTGCGCGCAGAATGATGGGTCAAGACCCATCCTTGTGTAAGCCGACACCGCTATAATCGGGTCACTTCGCAAGAAGTGCCCCGCCTCGGGTGGCCGCCCGGGGCGGGGCGGCTGACGACGGATCGTACCCATC
>Ga0116231_10007850_pt1 | contig 19180 bp, 16 predicted proteins | sample S1TSphgellanicum_2_FD_89695 | JGI IMG/M metagenome (GOLD analysis project Ga0116231, IMG submission 89695) | Host-associated microbial communities from peat moss isolated from Minnesota, USA - S1T2_Fd - Sphagnum magellanicum MG | ecosystem: Host-associated > Plants > Peat moss > Unclassified...
GGCGGCCCGGGCCCCGCGGCTTCCGCGCCGGGCAGCTCAACCTCATCCATGGTGCGGGAGATCCTCGCGGCGCAAGCGATCGCGCTGGGGCTGCCCGATGCCGTCGCCTGGCTGCCGGGCCGGCTGCGCGCAATCGCATCGACGCTTGCCGCCTGTTCTCGCAGCAGCGGGCGCGAAGACGCCCTGCCTTCGCTCGAGGCGGCGCTCGCCCTGGCGCTGACGTCGAACCGTGCCGAACCGCTGCATGCCTGGATGTCCGCCCTGGGTCATGCGTTCGCGCCCCCGATTGCTGCGCCCGGGACCAGCAGCGCCGAGCCGTCCAATCCGAGCATCGCCGCGCCCAATCCGAGCGATCCGGCCTCCGGACGGGGCGGCGAAGAAATTCCCGCGACGGCGGTCCTCAAGGTCGAGCAGGGCAAGATCGACCGACTCATGAGCCTGATCGGGGAGATGGTGGTCGCCAAGAACGGCCTGCCTTTTCTCGCGGCGCGGGCCGAGAGTGTCTACGGCGTGCGCGAATTATCGCGCGAGATCAAGACACAGTACGCCGTGATCAACCGCATCGCCGAGGAGATGCAGGACGCCATCATGCAGGTGCGCATGATGCCGGTCTCGGGCGTCTTCCAGCGCTTCCCACGCCTGGTCCGCGACATCTCGCGCAAACTCGGCAAGGAGGTCTTGCTAACGCTCGAGGGCGAGGACACCGAGGCCGACAAGAACATCATCGAAGCCCTGGCGGACCCGCTGATTCACATCGTTCGCAACAGCCTCGATCATGGCATCGAGACGCCGGAGCTCAGGCGCGCCGCAGGCAAGCCGGCCGAAGGCCGCTTGGTGATCCGCGCTTCACAGGACTCCGGTCGCGTTCTGATCGACATCAGCGATGACGGCAAGGGCATCGATCCGGCCGTGGTCAAACGCAAGGCGTATGAGAAGGGCATCATCGACGAAGCCGTGCTCGAACGGATCAGCGATCAGGAAGCCGTCAATCTGGTGTTCGCCGCGGGCTTCTCGACCGCCGAAACGGTCTCCGATCTGTCGGGTCGTGGTGTGGGCATGGATGTGGTCCGCAATGCGGTCGAACGCGTGAACGGCTCGGTCGCTCTGACCAGCGAGAAGGGCAAGGGCACGCGCCTGCGCTTGTCGCTGCCCTTGTCCATGGCGGTGACCAACGTCATGGTCATCGAATCCAACAAGCAGATTTTCGGCGTGCCGATGGACCTCGTGCTCGAGACCGTGAGGATCCCGCGCAGCGCCATCCGCTCCATCAAGAACCGGCAGACCATCGTACTGCGCAATCGCATTTTGCCGCTGCGGTCGCTGAACGAGCTGCTGGCGGAAGATTTACCTCAAGTTTCCAACGAATTGGACGAAATGGCTACATTGGTCGTACAAATTCATGGCGAATCCCTCGGCATCGTCGTCGATGATTTTCGCGAGGTCGTGGACATCATCCTCAAGCCCATGGGAGGCATCTTGAACGCGGTTCCGGGATACTCCGGTTCGGCGCTGCTCGGCGATGGCTCCGTCTTGATGGTGCTGAATCCAAAGGAGCTGGTGACATGGCAATAAGCTACAAGCGCAACGTAGCTGTGTTCGCGGACACCGTTGGAGTCGACGAAGCGGAAGGCTTGCTGGCGTGGCTGCACGAGCACCCCAAGCCGAAGCTCGACCTGGGGGCCTGCACCCACATTCACGCGGCGCCGCTGCAGGTGTTGATGGCGGCGCGGCTGCCCGTTGCGAAGTGGCCCAAGGATTCGCCACTCACGGCCTGGTTGAACTCTGCCTTAACTTGAGATCGAGAGGATTCGTAGATGGCAAAGACTATCATGATCGTGGACGATTCCAGCACCATGCTGATGAGCCTGCGCAACAGCCTCGAAATCGCCGGCTTCAAGGTCTTGGAGGCCAACGATGGTTCGGTTGCCCTGAAGACGCTGCAAGGCGGCGCCAAGCCGGACCTCATCATCACGGACATCAACATGCCGAACATGGGCGGCATCGAGTTCATCGGCAAGGCGCGTGCGCTCGCCGGATTTCGCTTCATTCCCATCCTGGCACTCACCACCGAGAGTCAGCAGGGCAAACGCGATGAGGCGAAAAAGCTCGGCGCGACAGGATGGCTCCTCAAGCCGGTGAGCGGCACGGACTTGAACAAGATCATCAAACAGGTATTGCCAGGGGCATGAGCTGAGATGAGCGCCCATCGAGACCCGGTCCCGGCGGCGGCGGAGGCCCTCGCGGCTTACCTACAGCTGGAGGAAGCCATTGACGGCAGCTTGAACGGGGTCATCTCCGATACGGAAAGCTCGGCCCGATCGATCATCCAGAATGTCCGGCGGCTGCATGACTCGGCGACGACGCTGGCCACGTATCTCGATGGCACGAGCCTGCAAGCGGGCGATCTCGGCAAGGAAATCTTCGAGAGCGTGGCGTTCCTCGGCGATATCGGTGCGTTCATCAAACGTCTTCCGGAAAAGATAGAGCGCGACCTGTCGAGCGTGCAGGCCTTGGTCACCGAAATCAAATTCCTCAACGAAATGACCGCCGATGTGAAGGCGATCAGCCTGCAGTCGCACTTGCTCGCCATCAACGCGGCGGTCGAAGCGGGCCGCGCCGGGACGGTCGGCTCGGCTTTCAAAGTGGTTGCCGACGAAATGCGCAGACTCGCGGGCACTTCGAGCACCATGGCGGTGAAGATCAACAAGGGTCTCGCCCGCGCCCAAGAGATCGTCGAGAATGGAATCGAATCGACGATCAAGGAATCGGCCGCCCAGCTCGCCGAGGTTTCCACGGCGGCGGCAACGATCGACAAGCTGCAGAACAATTTCGAGGACATGAGCCAGTACTACAAGACCCGCCTCGCGATCGTCATCAAGCACAACGAGGATCTGGTGAGGGATATCGGCGAAGCGCTGGGCCAGGTGCAATACCAGGACGTCGTGCGGCAATCGATCGAGCGCATCCGCATCGCCGCGGGACGCCGCAACGATGCCATGCGAACGCTGCTGCTCATGCAGGGCGAGGATGCTGACGAGGAGGCCGGAGTGCCGCTGCAGCTCGAATTGATACTCAAAGACTACCTGGCCGAGGAGCAGAAGCACCGGCATTCGGTGCGGCAGACGCAGGGCAGCGCCGCGCCTCTCAAGATCGAGCTGTTCTGACGCGATGACCACGGCGATCAGGTCGCGTCCCGGCCGTCAGGCGTCGTCCTGGCGGCCCGGATGGCTCTTCAGCCAATCCCGCATCACGGCATCCAGCCGATCGTTGCCGGTCGGCAGCATCGCGGGGTCGAGGGGTGATCCGGCCTCCAGCAGCAAGCGGAGAGTCCGGCCGTGGTCCTGCGGAAACCCGGTCTTCCAGCCATTGATCGAACCATAGATGCACGTGCGCAAGGGAATGGCACCAAACTCGTTCTTCTGAGTCAGCGGAGGATTCGGATCGAGCTCGAGCAGCGTGGTGACGATGTCGGCGTACCCGTGGAAGCTGGCTCGATCCAGCGGTGTCGAGCGATGCGCACCGGTGACGTGAGGATCGAATCCATGCGCCAACATGAGTCGCACACTCTCGGGTCGATACCACCATGCAGCGGCAGGCAGCAGCTCCTGGTCGAACGAATTCAGACCCTCGATGGCGCCCGGGTTCCGGGCAATCAGCGCATCCGCGCGCATGCCATCGCCATTCCACAGCGCATCGATCAGACGAGCCGTCGGCGACAAGTGCGCCACCAGCAATTCCGCCACCTCGCCATGTCCGAATTTTCGGGCCACGTCCGCCGGCGACAGATCGAAGCCCAAAGTCCATCCATAGATGTGGATTCCGGGGGCGTCGAACGGCGGACGCCCGATGCGCGCCTCGGCCGCGCCGGGGTCGGTCCGCAAACACGCCTCGACCGAACGCGCATCCCCCAGTCGCGCGAAGGCGAACACGTCGGCACGGGCGCCCCTATGGATCAAGAGTCGCGCGATCGCGGCATCGCCGATCAGATACTGCAGCGCCGTGGCGTTGTGATCCCGGTCGACCGCGTCCAGCTCGGCGCCCGCATCCAGCAGGATTTCGGCGATCTGCGCCGTCGCCGCACAGTGCAGAGCGGTCTTGCCGTCGCCTCCCCGCTGACGAACGATTTCGGGAATGTGCGCGATGATCGCCTTCAGCTCCTCGGCAAGTCCGAGGGCGGCGGCCGCCCAGACCGTCAGCTTCGCCCCGCGCTGCATCAAAGGCCTCGCCTGTTCGAGGGTCAGATCATATTCCAGGATCCCGAAACCGCCGGCCCAAAACCTGGAGCGTGCATTGATGTCGGCGCCGTATTCGATCAATACGTCGACTACGGGCAGATGCCTTTTTGCCTGGTGAATGGCGGGGGAGTCGAAATCGAAGCGCGGTTCGTTGATTGCGGCGCGGATGTCCGCGTGCTCGGCCAGGAGTGCCCGGACCGACTGCGCGTCACCCTCTCGAACCGCGATGTCGAAGCGCTCCATGGGACTCTTGGCGAGCGATTCGATCTTGCGCTGCATCGCCGCCCAGGAATCGAAGCCGTAGCCGCGCGCCACGACGAGTTGGGCGTCGCGCAGCTGCATCGACTCGGGTGCAATCTTCGCGGGATGAAAGGCTTGAACGCGGGCGATCGCTTCAGCACGCCCCGCTCGCACCGCGCGCAGGAGCCGCTTCGCGAGTTTTTGCTGGTGCTCGAGATTCGGATGAGACGCAAGCGGCTCGACGGTAATGTGCTTTTCCACGACGGGATCCCTTGCAGCCCACGCGGTGCGCCTTGCAACGCGGAACGACATTAACCGAGCGCAACATCATTGTCACGAGGCCGATGTCATGCGTGACACGAATCTGTCATTCGCATAATGTTTGACGATTGCACGGACTGATGGTCTATTGCGCGGTGATCCTCGGTAAAGTCAGGAGCCGACGCCAATGACCGACGACGCGCCGAAAATTGCATCAAGCTTGGTTCGCAGTGATTTGTTCCTGCCGGTCTTGCTTTTTTTCGACGGCATCTTGATGTTGCCGCACTATACGGCGATCCTGATGATCGCTTTCTGCCCAGTCGCTGGTTTTTTTGTGGCCCGGGATCTGTCGACCAAACTGACCTCCGACGGCGTATCTCAGCTAACCTGGCGGGGGCGTGTCCACCTTGGCTGGGAGGCAGTTTTAGCTGTCAAGAGAAAGGCGAACTCAATTGTCTTGCATGGAGCCACTGCTCGCATCGTGATCGCCTATCAGCGTTTTTATGACTCTGGTGCGACGGTTCGTTTTGTCGATTCGCATCTGCCCCGTAATTTGCGGGAATAGGGGCACATGCAAGGGGGCGTGCGTCCGGCCGACAGCGTGGTTGCCGCCGCGGAGCCGCAGGTCGGCGCGCTCGTGGTTGTGGACAACTTTCTCCCGCACGAGCTTGCGGCGGCGATGCGCGCCGACATCGATGCGCACTTTGCCACGCCGTTCAAACATCGCCCGGACACTCACCAGGTCTGGAACTACTGGTTCGTGCCGCAGACATACACTTACTTGCGCACCCAGCCCGAGAAAATCATTCAGCGGGCGAGCCTTGATCGATTCATGGGGTTGTTGCACTCGTGGTCCAGTGAAACGCTCGGCCTCGCCAGGCTCAGCTGGCCCTACCTGAGCCTCTACGTTAGCGGGTGCCGGCAAGGCCTGCACAACGACGCAAGGAACGGCCGTTTCGGCTTTGTATATTCGCTGACGCGCAACGAACGGCGATCCACCGGCGGCGAGACCATCGTTATGCGGCGCGGGGATCCCTTCCTGCGCAACTTGCGCAAGGCGAGTGCGGGCGCTGCACTGTACGAGCTGGTCGAGCCGCGATTCAATCGCCTGGTCGTATTCGACGATCGGATGGTCCACGGGGTGCAACTCGTCGAGGGATCGATGGATCCGATGGAAGGCCGCTTCGTGCTGCACGGACATCTCGAGGAATCAGGTCCCGTAGTGGCAGGCTCGCTGACACTGGAACAAGTACTGCAGAGCCTGCGTTCCGCCTTGGAGTTGTTCGACCGGGAATTTGCGGCCCAGGCACGGGAATACGACGGCCCGTTAGTGCTGCAATTCAAGATCTCTGCCGAGGGCCGCGTCAGCGGGCTGCGCGTGATTCTCGATCGGGTTTTCGCCGAGCGGGAAGGCAACGCCGGCTGGAGCGAGATCAAAGGTAAACTCGTCGAACTCGTGGCGGCAATCGCGTTTCCGGCGTGCGCAGGTGAGACCAGGGTGACGCTGCCGCTGCAGTTCGGCGGCCCGGCGCGGTCTTGATGCAAATGCCCTTGGTGCGTCTCAGCTGCTGCGGCGGCGCAGGCGGTGTCAATCGAAGATCCGGCTCGCGATCAGTCGTGAGCGACGCCGTACTTGTCGAGCGTGTCCCGCAAAATCCCGAGCCACGGTGCAAAGTACCGCCAATGACCGAGACCGCTACGATAAATGGGTCGTCTAACCTGTTCGGAGCTCGCGGTTTGAACTGCACGGGTATTCTCCCAGAATTTCGTGCAGCTGGGTTCGAACGGCACGCCGAGAAAGTCCAGAAGGGCCCCCGCCTCGGCTTCGAGGTCATTGACGAGACTCTCGTAGTGCAGTCGGTAGATGGCTGCCGGTCGAGCCTTCTGGGCGTCATTCATTACGTGCACATAAGCACAATAGAATTCTCCGACTTCAGGCAGCGAGTACGAAAAGTGTTGACCGCGCGCAAAATGCTGCTTGAAGTTGGACATGCAGCAGTCCATCGGGTCGCGCCTCACGTCGATGATTCTGGCATTCGGCAGCATGAGAGAGATCAAAGCGACGTGCAGCCAGTTGTTCGGCATCTTGTCGATGAAAAATGGCTTGTCGGTCTTCCGGTACATGAGGCTGCTGCGGATAAAGGATTCTCCGAGGGCCCGGATATCGGAACGCTCCAGCAATTCGATCGACCCCGGATAGAGCCCTTCGCCCCTGCTATCCGTTTTTTTCGCGATGGCGCCGGCCAATAAGGAGACTTCCGCGAGCTCCTTCGTGCCTTCGATCATGGAGTGACTGGCGAGAATCTGTTCGACCAAGGTCGATCCCGACCTCGGCATCCCGACGATGAAGATTGGGGCTCTCGAGTCGCAACCGGCGCCGAGCAGATCGCGAAAACCCGGGGATGACATGAAGGCGGAGGTCCGGGTGGCGATTCCCCATGTCTCTGCGGGGTCGTACCGGATCTGTGAGCGACGCACTGCATTGGCTTTCGAATAATGATCGAACGATGCGGCCCATGCTTCTCGATCTTCATGAGCCGCGCCCAGCGCGAAATGCAAATGCAAGCGGTCGACGGCTGACAAGTTCCCGGCAGACAAGATCTCATCCATCGCATCGATGTCCGCGGCCGTCAACACGCTGGATTTGAGATTTGCCAAGCTCCACCAAGCCTCGCCCAAGTTTCGGCGTAGATCGATGCATCGTCGATAGGCGGCGATGCTCTCGTCACGACGTCCGATGGTCTTGAGCGCATGGCCGTAGTTCATCCACAAATGCGGATCGCCTGCACGATCATTCAGCACCCGCTCAAATTGGCCAATGGCATCCTCGTAATTGCCGAGACGGCTATGTACCGCACCGTGCAGATTTCGATAGGCCGGGCTGTCCGGATCATCCTCCAATAGCGCTCCAACCTCGGCCGCCGCTTCGGTCGAACGATGTTGCCGATGCAGCACGATCGCCAGATTGAAGCGCGCAGCGGCAAAACTCGGGCAGAGTTCCAGGGCTCGTCTCAAGAGATTTTCCGCATCCGCATACCGGCCGATTCTTCCGGCGACCTCTGCCAGCAGACGGATCGCCGCAATATCCGTAGGGTTTCGTTGCAGAAATGGCTTGAGAAGACGCTCCGCCACGGCGAGGTCGTTCCGCACCAGCGCACTGCCCGCGTGCATCAACACGGGGTTCGTGTGCGCGGTCGCGACGTGCTTGAGATACGCCCTATCGGCACCGGCAAGGTCACCCTCGCGCGCGAGCCGATCGGCCAGGGTTCGCCACGAATCGGCGTCATCAGGTGCAATCCCAGCGGCCACCAGCTCGGTTGAATCCGCTCGAGCGGCGGCGTCTCCCTCGGTCGCAGCCGAAGCGCCGGGATTGCCACGCCCATCGGTCACTAGAACCGCTGAGCGAACTTGACGCCGAAGAACTGCGGCTTGGTCGGGTAATCTCGCGCGTAAGCACCGCAGACGCTGACGACGCATACGGTGTTCTTGCTGAGGACGCCGTGCTCATCGAAAGCGTTCTGGACGAATGCTTGATAGGTGAAATTGCCGTATGCGTACCCCGCCGAAAAGTCCGCCGTTGTGAACCCCGCATTCGGCCCGAGTTCCTGCTCGCCGACGGTGGTGACGTAACTCGTGGTGGAACTCTGATGATTGGCGCCGCCCTGTACGAATGCGTCCCCGCCGGCGAGCTTGAATTCGTACCTCGCGGTCAAATTGAACTTGAGGTGCGGTTGAATCGGAAGCGGTGTGCCTTCGGGCGCGTACAACGCACCGCCGTTGGCCGGATTGCAACCATACACCACGTTGCAAAAATTCGTCGTCAGGTAGGCATTGAGGTAGGTCGCGCCGCCGGACAAGATCAAGTGATTTGCGATGTGCCAATCGAAGTTTCCTTCGACCCCTTTGGAAACGCCGTTGCCGACGTTGTCGATCGCGGACAGACCGTATATTCCGGGCAGGGCGTATTGAATGTTCTTCCAATCCTCGAGGAAGAGGTCTCCGTTGAAGATGAGCGTGTGGTCGAGCCAGCTCGTTTTCCAGCCAAGCTCGTAGTTAGTCAAAGTGTCCGCCACGTATTGGGTTGGCGCTATCGTTTGTCCCAAGGCGACGTAACCCGGATTGCCACCGCCCGGCCGAAAGCCGGTCGAATACGTGAAGTACACGAGATGTCGCGGATCGATTTTCCAGCTCAAGCCGGCTCTGTGTGTTTCGCCGTTCTGGCTATAACTGGTGTCGTTGTTGAGGCACGTCTGCTCCGTCTGTCCCGCGCCGGGACAGTCGGCCGTGATGGAAGCCGCCTGGCCGGCGAAGCCTGTGCTTTCATTGGACGCGTGAAACCCTCGGACACCGGCGATGAGCGTAAGGTGCTTCAGCAGGTCGAACTGGACCTCCGTGAACACGGCTGCATTCACTTGTGTCGAATTCGAGAGATCGGCAAAAACATCGTTTGAATTGGCACCGGGGACGGGCGGACTGAACGGATTGACCGCCTGCGCCAAGCCGAGGATCTCGTAGTCGTCGGAGACACGGTCCCAGATCTTCTGATAAAAAAGCCCGGCAGTGAGGCGCAGCCTTTCGTCGGCGGGGGAAATCACTCGAAGCTCGTGTGAAGTCTGTTTATCACGGCTTTGGGTATGGTAGACCTGAGTGGGGTTGATGTCGCGACCCATGGAATCCTTCAGATAGTTGTAGTCGACATAACTATCGTAGGCCACGCTGAAATAGGAATAGTCCGCCGTTTGCTCGATGACCCGGTTGAAGTACGCGCCAGTGTAGGTTACATCCCAGTCGCTGATCTTTCCTTGGACTGCGAGCGAGGCGAGATACCACGTATCGTGGCGGTCATTTTCCGTGAAATCGTGGAGTGCGAGGTAGCCGACTTTCGGATCGTATAGAAACTCGCCATCCGTCTTCGTCTGCTGAATGATGAGAGAAGGGGTGATGGTCCAATTGTCCGTAAGATCGATCTTGAGAGCCGCACGGCCACCGTCGATATCGACATTGTTGAAGTTATTCTTGGCATACGCCGCGTTGTTGATGGTGAGCGGCGCGTTTTCGACGGAGCCGTCCGCCAGCGTGTGCGGTCGAAGGTAGGTCCTGTCAGCGAACGTATTGTCGATATAGCCGCCGTCGCGCTCGTAGAATCCGACCAAACGCAGCGCCATGGTGTCGCTGAGTGGCATGTTGACGAAGGTCTCGGTGATCCCGCCATAGCCGCCGGGCCCGAACTTGTCGCCCTGCAAGTCATAGCCGGCCTCAAATTTCTTCGGATCCGGCTGATTCGTGACGATTTTGAGGGTGCCCGCCAGGGAACTGGCGCCATACAGGGTGCCTTGAGGGCCTGAAAGCGCTTCGACCCGATTGATGTCGTAAAAATGAAGGTCAGGGGCGGACACCCCGCCGGCGGGATTTGAGCCGCTGGAGCCGATCGGAACATCGTCGATGTACAGACCACTCGTCGGAGCACCCGTGCGGGTGGTGATCCCGCGAAACGATATGTCCGCCTGCCCCGGACCAAATGAATCAATGCTCACCCCGGGCATCAGCTTCGTATAGTCATCCAAATTCACGACCTGATGTTCGTTGAGCGCGGTGCTGTCCAGCGCCAATATGCTCACCGGCACGTCTTGGATGCTCTGCGCGCGTTTGGTGGCCGTCACGATGATTTCGTCCAAGGGTCGGGAGGTGTCTGCGTTGCTGTCGATGGTTTGAGCAACGGCCGGTGTCGCCAGCAGCGCTGCGACAGAAGCGGATAACAACCGATTCGCGGTGGTTTTGTTGCCTTGTGTGCGAAATCCGCCCGGGCCCACCGGAGGGACCACCGGAGATTTTCGACCCCGATTGAGTTCGGACCCAAGGCACTTTGCAAGAATTTTCCGTTTGCGTCTGCGTGACATTTACATCCCTCGGCGATTTTGTATATGAACTGCCATCGATCGACTGACCCGGGCGCTGTTGGAAGCCTCTCTCGTTATCCAACTGTTCCGCCCGATCGTCGCCAGGATCCCTGCATTCGCCAACTCGCCGCCGATACCAAGATGCTTACGTCTTGCGAAGCGCCTGCCACCTACTATCAAATATCTTCACCCCGTGATCAAGGGTTCTGACCAAGCCATCGCGTCGGGGGTGGAAAGCGGAGCTACGCGGTTCAAGCTCAAAGCTTGAAGCAAAGGCCGAGCGGATGATTGCTGCTCCGGGTCGAACCCGGTCATACGGCTGCGTGTAAAACGACGGTCATTGCTGGCCAACGTCTACCAACGTCCCGCCGGAGAAGCCGCAGATCAAGTTGGCCGGTACTGGCCGTCAATGCCTCAATGAAGGCGCGCAACTTCGACCCTTAGGTCCGCAGCGCAAGCAAATCACCCTGCTTCGCCGTGCGTGCCGTGCCGGACAGCATGACGGCGCCCGGCAGATCGGGTCTATGTGCGCGGCGCGGGCGGCTTGCCGCCAGGCGCCGTTCCGCCGTCCGGCGGTAGCCCGGTGCCCGGATCCCCGGGGTTCTGATGGTTCGCGCCGGGTCCGGCCGGGGCCGCCACCGGCGCGGCGCCGACGGCCGCAGCCGCATCTGCGGCGGGTAATGCGGCGATGGACGCCTGTCCACCAGGAGCCGTGGTGCCGGACAACGGGGCATCGGTCGAGAGCGCCGCATCTTCGGCACGTCGAGTCATGACGATGATGCTGATGCGACGATTGATTGGATTGAGCGGCTCGTCCTTGACGAACAGCACCGAGGAGGCAAGACCCACGACGCGTGCGATCTTTTCTTCGTCCAGGCCGCCGGCGACGAGTGCGCGGCGTGCCGCGTTCGCGCGATCCGCCGACAGCTCCCAGTTCGAGTAAAACTTGGTGGTTCCGGGATACGGCTTGGCATCCGTGTGTCCTGACAAACTGATGCGGTTGGGGACTCCGTTCAAATACTTGGCCACCTCAGCGAGAATTTGCGTCGTGTAATCTTTGAGGGCGGAGCTGCCGGTGTCGAACATCGGACGGTTTTGCTTGTCGACGATCTGGATTCGCAGGCCCTCGGGCGTGATGTCGAGTAATAGCTGGTCCTTGAAGGGCTCCAAGGCCTGGCCCAGGGAAACGGCCTTTTTGAGCTCCTCCAACAACGATTCGAGCTGCTCCTTCTCCTTTCGCTCCTTCTCCTTCGCCTCGGCCGTCGACGGGCGGTCGGCGACGATGACGGACGGACGGGGCTTATGGGTGTCGATCACGACTTTTGGAGCGTCGAGTCCGCCACCCAGCTTGATCACACTGGTGCTGGCACCACCGGGACCTGCCTGTCCCGGTGCGGCTTTGACGCTGTGCCCCTGCTCCATGCTCGGGTTATTGAAGTACTGGAACATCGCCGAGCGTTGCTCCTTGTTGAGCGACGCGACCAGCCACATGACCATGAAGAACGCCATCATTGCGGTGACGAAATCCGCGTATGCAACCTTCCAGGCACCACCATGGTGCCCGGCGGCATTGATCTTTTTCTTGACGATGATGATCGGGCGTGCGGTATCTTCAGACATGTCGAACGCCCTTCAGCCCTTCGTGCCGCGAAGCTCTTTTTCGAGATCCTTGAAGTTCGGGCGCACGGAGCTGAACAACAGTTTGCGCGCAAACTCTATCGAGATTGCAGGAGGATAGCCGCGAACACTCGCAACCAGCGCCATCTTCACCACTTCAAACGCCTTGCCCTCCTCGTGCGCCCTGGCCTCCATCGCAGCCGCGATCGGGCCGACGATTCCATAAGCCACGAGGATGCCCAAGAAGGTTCCCACCAGTGCCGCACCGACGTGTTCACCGATCTCCGCAGTGCTTGCTCCATCGATGGCCGCCATGGTGGTGACGATACCCAGCACCGCGGCGACGATGCCGAACCCGGGAAGCGCATCAGCCACCTTTTGCACCGCGTGTGACGGTTCGACTGCCTCATGATGATGCGTGTCCAGCTCGTACTCGAGCAGGCTCTCCAATTCGTGCGGATCCAGGCTTGTACCCGAGATCAGTCGCAGGCAGTCCGTGAGGAATTCGATCATGTGGTGATCGGCCATCACCACCGGGTACTTATTGAAGATAGCGCTCTTGGTGGGTTCCTCGACGTGCTGCTCGATGGCCAGTAAGCCATCCTTGCGCACCAGGGTCAGGATCTCGTAAATGAGCTTGAGTAGCTGGACGTATTGCGGACGTCCATACCGTGCGCCCTTGACCAGCCCGAGGGCGCCACTGAATGCGGCCTTCACGACCTTGAGGGGACTGCTAATCAAGAATGCGCCGAGCGCAGCGCCAAGAATGATGACAACTTCAAGGGGATGCCAGAGCAGAACCAGGCTGCTGCCGGTTGCCAGATAGCCGCCCATTACGCTTGCCAAGACGACCACAGTACCGATGATTGCGAGCACGCAGTTCCCCACGATAGAGCCATATAAGGGGCGGCACGCAACCTCCTCTGAATCAATTGGAGGCGGCCGCATGTTGTAGTTAGTGTCGTCGCGCCGTGCAAAACCTGAACACCAAACCGTGGTGCGAGCCACGGCGAATGCCGCGAACCGCGACGTAGTGCTCAGTCGCGGCGCCAGCGCTGGGCGATGCGCCTCGGTGCCCTCATCCAGGCGATCCTGCAGACTGAAAGCAAACTCAAAACGCGCGTGTTTCTAGTGCATCTCGTGAATCCCCCCTTTGTTGCCGATGGAGGATTCTCGACTCAGCGCAGGCACCCAAGTTTGACCGAGCGCAGGACCGCCTTGGCGATACTATAGTTCTCTTCAAGATCAATCTGCAATATAATCGTTTCTTTAATTGTTTCATATTATTTTTTTAATTGTTTATAAATGTCTGAATTTGAATTACATTTGTTTATATTAATTGTTTCATAATGAACATCAAAGATACCCTCGTTCAGACTCTTCGCGCGCGCCCGCACCTACCAACAGGCGAGTTGCTTGCAGCCTTGAGCGTGAGCCGCGCGACACTGATGCGCGCCGTGCGTGCTGCAGGCCCCGAGGTCTTGACCATCGGGCGAGCACGCCGCACCTCCTATGCCGCCCGCCGACGGCTGCGCGGCAGTGCAGATCCTCTGCCGGTGTACCAGGTCGATGAGCACGGTGGGTCGGAACAGGTTGGGCGCCTAAACCTAGCCTACCCGCATGGCAGTGTCTTCGAACTCGACGCCCCATCCCTTTGGCCTCTTGATGATTCGATGCAGGATGGCTGGTTTGACGGGCTGCCCTATTTTCTGCAGGACCTTCGGCCCGATGGCTTTCTGGGACGGCAGTTCGCGCGCGCGCATGGACAAGTGCTGCAACTCGCCGAGGATCCCCGTCAGTGGTCCGATGATGATGCGATGTACGCCATCTCGCTACTAGGAGCGGACCAGAGTGGCAACTTCATCGTCGGTGAAGTCGCCTTTCGGCGGTGGCTGGATCAGATTCAGCAGCCCCTTGCATGCCTGGAGGAAACAAAGGTGCTCGATGCGTACATCGAGCGCGCGCAGCGAGCGATGCAGGACGGAAATACCGGCTCCTCCGCGGGCGGCGAATTTCCAAAGTTCACCGCACTACGTACTCTGAACGGCGCGCCGACTCATGTTCTTGTCAAATTCTCCGGATCCGACGACTCCGCAGGCACACAACGCTGGTCGGATCTTCTCGTATGCGAGCATCTCGCAGCACAAACACTCGCGACCGTGCCGGGAGTGACAGCGGAAAAAACGAGCATATTAAACGCCGGAAACCGCACCTACCTCGAAGCGATTCGCTTTGACCGCCATGGGAGCCGCGGCCGCTCAGCGCTGTGCTCCTGGGCGGCTTTCAACCACGCTTGGTTTGGCCTTGCCGGGCGACCTTGGACCGAGGGGGCAGCGAGGCTCCTCGAACGTGGACTCATTGATCGAGACACCGCTCAGGCCATCAACCGGTTGTGGCACTTCGGTCAGCTAATCGGCAATACCGACATGCACGATGGCAATCTGTCGTTTGAGCCACAAGTTTCCTCGGCAACGAATTCTCTAATGCTGGCGCCTGCATATGACATGCTTCCGATGCTCTATGCCCCGCTGCGAGGCGTCGAACTCCCACTGGTAAATTTCGCCCCGCGGCTACCCCTGCCTGCTGAACGCGAAGCTTGGCAAGACGCGGCCAGTGCTGCCGATCAATTCTGGTCGCGTGCTGCGGATGATGCTCGCATCAGCGCGCAGTTCCGCGCGCTTTCCGCTGATAATCTGCACACGATTCGCAAAACCGTCGGGCTCCTAGGCGGCCGCTAACACCAATCACTGCATGGACAAACCAAGATTATTGTCAGGGCGCCCTGCAGCGACAAATTTGCACTCAGCCGCTACCGGCCAAGCACGGTCGACGCACCGAGGAGTTGATCGCCACGTCGGGAGCTTTGACCCTGCTCACCAACCGCGTCATGGCCTGTAATACGCAGCGTCTGCAGCGCGCCGTTGCTTGCTTTAGGACGGTCCGCGCGCTTCGGCCTCGAGTATGTGAGCGTCTATTTGCTGTCGGGTTGCTTAGGCACGCTGGTCGCGCTTGGCATCAACCGCCGGTTGTCTTCGCACAAATAGTGCATCGGCCCATGATCGAACGCCATCATAGCTGATCGAGGATCTCGCGGCGCTTGCGGTCATAGTCGTCAGGCGTGATCAAGTCCTGGTCGCGCAGGCTCTTAAGGCGGCGCAGTCGCTCTTCGATCGAAGCGCTGGCTGCCGTCGTCGCCGCAGCTGCCGGCGCGACCGGCGCCACGGTTGCCCTCTGCGCGACGGTCGCGCCATTCGATTCGCCCGCGCCTTGGGCCGCCGACAGCGCGCCGACGTTGACGATGAGCCAGTCGCCGCGTTGTTTGCCGTCCTGCATGAATAAGCTCACTGCATCGCCAATCTCGAAGTGTGCGCCGCGGGGGTAGTGGGTTTCCACGGCGCGACCACCGGTCTCGTGCGGATGTAGACGCCGATCTAGTTTTGGATAACCGATCGGATAGTCCTTGTATTCGGGCGGTACGGTACTGACGTGCAGTTCGCCGATGATCAAGTTCAGGCGCTGCTCCCGATAGAAGGCGCGACCGGCAACCGAGACAGGCTTCGAGCCAATCAGCACAGCTTTTTGTGCCATGTCGATCGCAAACAAAATGTCCTGATTGGCACTTGCCCTCGCCAGCGCGCTCGCGAGAGGCCCACTCAGGCGCTCTGCGGCATCGGGCGTGAACAGCGGCGCCGTTTCACGAGCTCGCGCCCCTTCCTTGACGCGCAGCGCGGCGAGTGCCTCGGCGATATCCGCGGCGCTGATCGTCACCGGTTGCTCGTTCGGCGGTGCCGATTGCGCGGCGAAAGCATCCTGCGGCGCGAGTTCGACGAACGCGTCGAGTCCCTGCCAGATGGTCGTCGTTTCACTGCCGGCTGCGCTTGCGCCCATTGCCGTACCGAGGCAGACGGCAGTTGAGAGGCAGGTGGCTGACAAGAGGCGGGTGGCCGGCGCCAACGTAGCGAGGTTCATGAAGTTCATCTCTGTTCCCCTTTGATTGCCGGCAGCACACCGCAATGGACCATCGTCGGCACGATTTCCCCGGGCGTCAGACCCGCGGCGCGTAGCCATTCGCAATACTCGGCGGCGCTATAGGCGCGCCCTTCGGTCAAGTAGAACAGGGCGCCTGAATAGAGTGCGACCGGCAAGGGCCCATCCATTGCGTCGTCCAAGAACACGTCATGGATCAACATGCGACCGCCCGGCCTCAAGCTCTTGGCGCAACGCTCGAGCAGAAGGCGGCACTCGGGTACATCCCAGTCGTGCAGAATGTTCGAGAACAGCACGACGTCGCTGCCCGCGGGCACGGGATCCTTGAACATGTCTCCGGCTACGCATTGGAGGCGATCGGCAACGCCGTACTCGACGGCTTTCTCGGCCGCGATTTTCAAGACCTCGGGCCGATCCCAGACGATGGCGACGAGCTTGGGGTTCTTCTGCAGGCACGCAATGCTATAAATGCCGCTGCCGCCGCCGACATCGAGCAGGATCTTCGCCTGGTCCATTGCGATGCCATGGGCGAGCGCCGGTGCGCAGTTGCGCGCCCGCCCCGCCAGCATCAACGTCATGTGTCGCGCACTCGCTTCAGTTTCCATCGAGGACTCGATGCCTTCACGGAAAATGAAGGCTGCGCCCTTCTCAGGGTCGGTCGCGCCCGCGGGCGTGTTGGCGCGCAGGCGTGCAACCATGTCCTTGACGCCGGCACTCTCGGAGCCCAAGCCGATGTAACCGCTGACATCGAACGGTGCGCCGGTGATCAGATGCTCCCGCGCCAATGCTGTCAGACCGAAACGCCCGTCGGCCGCGCGACTCAATAAGTTCATGGCGCGCAAGGCTGTGATCATGACGATCGCGCCGCGCTCTGCAAGGCCGCAGTGCGCGCGCAATTCAGCTAAGGAACGGTGGCCGTCACGCAGGAAATCGAAGATCTTAAAATGTGCGACCGCGGCCGACAGCAGTTCGGTGGAAAAATTACCGCGGAACGCATCGAAGATCGGCGTAGGGTCGGTCTGCGGATAGGTCAGCGCCGAGGGGTGAGACGCAGTCGAGTGCATCTCAGACTCCCCAACGCAGCGCCGGGGTGTTTACGGGACTGTCCCAGTGGGCAAGAGTCTCGGCATCGAGGAGGCAGACCGTCAGCGAAGCGCCCGCCATTTCGAGCGAGGTCGTGAAATTACCAACCAGAGTACGCTGCACGTGTAAGCGTCGTTCCTTCAGATAGCGGTGCGCGAAATTACACAGCACGTAAAGCTCGCCGAGCGGAGTGCCGCCCAGACCGTTGACGAGCAGCAGCACTTCGTCGCCGGGTGATGGCGCGAGATCGGCAATGATCGCATCGAGCAATTCCTTTGCGATCGCGTCCGCCGGCAAGAGTAGGCTGCGCCGCCTGCCCGCCTCACCGTGAATCCCGACACCCATCTCCATTTCCTGATCGCCGAGGACGAGTGTGGGGCGTCCCGCTTCAGGTACGGTGCAGCTGGTCAGGGCGACACCCATGGAACGCGTGCGCTTGGCGACCGACTCGCCAAGTGCCTTGCAGGCATCGAGATCGCCGCCCGACTCGGCAAGGCTTCCCACCACCTTCTCGATAATCACGGTGCCGGCAACGCCGCGCCGACCCGTCGTGAAGCTCGAGTCCTCGACGGCGACGTCGTCGTTGACGAGGATCGTGGCGTTCTTGCGCTCGCTGAGTTCCGCCGCCATCTCGAAATTCATGATGTCGCCGGAGTAGTTCTTGACGATGAACAGCACGCCGCCGCCGGTATCGACCGCCTCGGCTGCGGCGATCATCTGGTCCGGTGTCGGCGAGGTAAACACCTGCCCGGGGCATGCGGCATCCAACATGCCTTGCCCGATGAAGCCGGTGTGCAAGGGTTCGTGACCGGATCCGCCGCCCGAAATCAGGGCCACCTTGCCGGGCTTGAGGACACGGCGCCGCAAGAACAAGGGGTCCTTGTGCAGCGTGACTAGATCGGCATGGGCCGAGGCAAAGCCCGCGAGACTCTCGCTGAGGAAATGATCGACCGAATTCAGGAATTTCTTCATCGGGAGGCTCCCATCGTGCGCGAAGCGGCTAACTGGGCGCAAATGGCTGCAATGATGACTTGGCTCGAACGGGCACCCGGATCCACGTGGCCACGCGAGCGCTCGCCCAAGAAGGAGGCGCGACCTTTGAGCGCGAGCATATCGCGCGTCGCCAGCATGCCGCGCTCGGCCTCGATGGGAAGTTCGCGCAGAATCTCCGCGGTTGGTGCATGGGCGTCCGCAAGCGCCTGAAAGCGCTCGGCCACCGGGATCAATACGTCCATCATCGTTTTGCTGCCAGTCCCCGTCTTGCCGCGATGCTGCATCGCTGCGACGCCGGCTGCAAGCATTTTGGCGATGCCATCGGCTTGTGGTTCCGCCGGCGCGGCCCGCGCCATGCCGAGCAGCAGCGAGGCGAGCAATGGCCCCGAGGAGCCACCGACCGTCGACAGCACCTTGTTGGCGGCCAGCTGCAGAGCGGCACCCATCTCGGCGGCGGCCATTTGGTCGCATATCGCCGTGAGCGCATCGAGGCCGCGCAGCAAATTGTAGACATGATCCCCGTCCCCAATCTGCTGGTCGAGTTCCGCGATTTCCTCGGTGTGTTTGGCCAGTGCCGTGGCGGCGGCATCGCAACACTCGACGACGAGTTTCCCGTTCATGCGCAAAATCTCCGTGCGCGACGAATCCCGGGATATCGCCGCGCTAATGTTTAGTAACTTAGATCCGTTCATGAGTCTGCGGCCTCGCAGGCGGCACGTCGTGATTCGACTCGATGACCCGGAATCTCCCCTTTCACTTGTATTTGCTGCGTAATCAGTATATGCGGCAAAGTTACTGATGCCAATGGCCAGCGCTTGACATTTTAGTAAAAGCGCTGATAGTGTTTACTAAAGCACATTCCTAAAC
>Ga0116231_10007851_pt1 | contig 19180 bp, 16 predicted proteins | sample S1TSphgellanicum_2_FD_89695 | JGI IMG/M metagenome (GOLD analysis project Ga0116231, IMG submission 89695) | Host-associated microbial communities from peat moss isolated from Minnesota, USA - S1T2_Fd - Sphagnum magellanicum MG | ecosystem: Host-associated > Plants > Peat moss > Unclassified...
CGCGGCTTCTGATAGAAGGACACCTGCTGCCCCTCGCTGCCGGCGAACGCATAGGTCAAGGGCCGCGTATCGGTGAGGTTCGTGACCCACAGACTCGTGTCCCAGCGGTCGGCCGGATTGCGCAAACCGATGCGCGCGCCCAACGAGTGACCGTGGCCAAAGGTCGTGGGATCGGCAAGATACGGGTGTTCCGCACCGACATAGTGATCGTTGACCTGGCCATACAGTTTCAAGCTGCCCCACAGCCCATGCTCATAGCTCACGATGTAGCTCTCGCTGAGCTTCGGTGCGTCGGGCAGCATCTGGCCCACGGCGACCGGTGTGTACAAAGCCAAGCCATTGTCATTGGTCAGGGTTTCGGTCACGCGCGCATGCAAATACGTGCCGGCCACATGGACCTGTAGTCCCCTCACCGGTTGCCAGTCGATCTCGGCTTCCGCCCCGTCGATGCGCGATTCCGGGACATTGCCGAGGCCGGCAATCAGCGGCTGGGTTCCAACCGCACCCGCCCACAAGGAGAGACTCGATTGCCGATCGCGGATTTCGCTGTCGAATAGCGCCGCATTGACCTGCAAGGAATCGCCCAGGAAACGGCTCTTGATGCCGATCTCGGTCGTGCGCACGTGCTCCGGCTGTACGTAACTCCAGTCCACCTGCACCTGGGCCGGTTGGCCGTAGAAAATGCCGGCCTTGTAGGCCGTCGCGAGGCTGGCATAGACCATGATCTTGTCGGTCAGATGGAAATCCGGTTCGAGGCGATAGGAAACGTTTTGGCTCGAACGGGACTCGTCGAGCGCCGCGAGCACGGTATTGGGGATGACCGGCCCCGTGAAATTATTGGCCGCGTAGGTCAGTAAACCCGTCGGGTCGATGGTCTTGCCGTCGAAACTCGCCTCATCGTGCGAGTAGCGCACTCCCGTCACGAGGGTCAGCCGATCCGTCAGATGCGTCTCTGCATGGGCGTAGAGTCCGCCCGAATCCTGGGTTTGGATGAAATTGGTCGCGGTGATCGCGAGTCCGCCCTCGGTGATGTCGGTCGCCAGGCCATAGACGAAGGTCCAGTCGAGCGAGTCACGGCAGTGGTACCAGTTCGCGGAGTACTCGGCGCCCACGATCCAGTCGATGAAACCACCGCTCGCGGAGGCGAGCCGCAGCTCTTCGCTGTACTGTTGCTGCTGGAAATTCTTGTTCCAGTTGTTGTCCGCGGCCGGATAGCCGTCGTAATTCTCGAGACTGTGGGAAAAGAATTCGTCGAACGCGCTGATCGAGGTCAGCGTCAGCCCGGCGAAGTGCCAATTGACCGTGCCGACCACGCCGTCGCCGTTCTCGTCCTTGTAGAGCGGCAAGCCGCCAACGCGCACGAGTTGTCCGCCCGGAGGACTGTCGAGCAGTCCCGCCGTCGGGAACGGCTGGGGCGGAATCAACGCCTCGACGTTCGGTGTCGACGGCGAGGACGGTACCGAGTGATCGTAGGAGTAATGAAAATTGAGCAGCAAGTCGGCCGTATCGCCCAAGCGCACGTCGAACAAGGCCCGCAGGCCGCCGCGGTTGAGCTTGCCGTATTTCTCGCCCGTGCTGAGGTCGGTCTGGTAACCCTCGCCCTGCACGGTCGTGGTCCCAGCGAGCCGTGCCTTGATCCCATCGGTCAGCGGGCCGCTGACGGCCGCGCTGACATCGGTCGTCTCCCAACGGCTATAGTCGACGTCGACATAGCCCTCGAAATCGTCGGTGGGGCGCCGCGAAATGATGTTGATGGCGCCACCGGCGGTGTTCTTGCCATAGAGCGTGCCTTGTGGGCCCTTCAGGATCTCGATCCGGTCCACGTCGTAGAGCGATTCGGTCAGGAAGCCCGGGAAGCTCGCGAATACGTCATCGAGGTAAGTGCCGACTCCGCTGCTGTTGTTGGTGTTGAAGTCATCGAGGCCGACTCCGCGGATCAGGAACAAGGGCGTGCCGTCCGTGGTGGAGTTCATCGTCGAGAGACTTGGGCTTAGCGTCGACAACATCAGCGGCTGCTGGATGCGCAGCTCCTGCATCTCCTCACCGCTGACGGCGGTCACCGCCACGCCGATGTCTTGTTCGGACTGGCTGCGCCGCTGGGCGGTGACGACGATCTCCTGCAAGGCGTTGTCGGCGTCGTCGGCATCGGCCTCGCCGGCGGGGGCGGCAGCGGGGACGGCGGCGGCAGCTGGGGGCAAACTCACTAATCCTGCGAGGATAATCCCCGCACAGTTCCAATTCGGCAATCCGAGCTCCCTGTTCTTCAAGTGCCCGGGAGTCTACGCACGCCATCCGCGCTACTACCAGCGATCGTAGCTATCGTCCGCTGTGCTCAACGCCCGAAGGCGACGAGAACCTCGATGCAATCCTGGATCAGGCCATAGAGCGGAATCACGAGCAGGGGTACGAGGAGCGCAAGGGTCGCGATGTTCTTGGCGGGTAGCAGACTCTGCGCAGCCGGCAAAGGCGCAAGCAGCCGCCGCACGCGGACCTCCACATCATCGCAGACGATCGGCATGCTCAGCTCGGCGGCCCGAGGCTTCGCGCCGGACAGCCGTGCAACTTTGATCAATGCCGATGCGAGCGCGATGCGCTTGAACGGATCTTGACCCGTGGCGATTGCGTCAGCCTCGAACTCCACTGCCGCCCGCCAGCGCATGATGAGCTCCCCGCCGGCCGGAATCCATGCGAGCACATCCGGACACGAGAGCAGCAGCAGGAGCTTCAGATTATCGCGGGCAGATATGTGCGCGGCCTCGTGGCCGATGACTTCCCGAAGCTCCTCACGGCTGCAGACCTCGAGAACGCGCGCGGCAGCGACGATTCTCGGTCCCCAGGCACCCACGACCGCAACCAGTGGTTCCGGCACATCGATAATCTCGACATCCCGCCCGGCGATTGAGATACGAGGATGGAGCCGGTCGCAATCGCCGAGGAGCTTGGCCGTTGCGAGGCGCGCACGCCAACCGCGCAAGCAGCCAGCGCCGATGCTGAGCAAGGCAAATATCGCCGTCAGGATCAGCACCGGCCCCACGGCTTCGCCCCCCCGTTTTGGCTCTTCGGTCAAGAAGGCGGGCAGCACGACGGCAAGCGACAGAAACAATGCGCCCACGGAGGGAAGCATGCGCAGCGTCAACAGACCGCGCGACCGCAACGGCTTCGCCGCAAGCCATGAACTCCAAATGCAGCCGACCAAGACCGACAGCAATAGGTTCATGAGACCGTAGGCCGCAATCAAGACGAGCCACAGTAGCGCGACGTTGTTCAATTGTCGTCCAACTGGATCCGTAAGCGCTCGGCCTGAACCAAGGCCTCGAGTTCATCGAGCAGAGCGGCGTCCCTTTGTCCAACGCACTGCACCAGCGTGGAAAGAATCGGCGTGCTGAGGCGTGACGCCGCCAATACGTCGACGAACTGTGTGGATACCAGCTCGCTCAGCAATCGCTCGCGTGAACAGCGAGGCTCGTACGCGAAAGCGCGGCCTCCCTTGAGCCGAGTCAAGAAGCCCTTTCGATACAGACGGTCGAGCGTTGTCAGCAAGGTTGTATACGCGAGAGCGGGGAACTGCGGCAGCAGGTGGCGAACGGTCATCGGCCGCCCCCGGTCCCAGAGCAGTTCGAGGACCTCGGTTTCCAGCGGTCCCAATCCGGATCGAATCCTGGGGAGCTGCGGTTTCGACGACTTGGGATCGCTCACGGTGATGATAGTACCTCAACCGCCGGATCGCGTGCGCCGGTGGTCCGAGCTACAGTAGCGGCATGGCCTCGACCCTGCTTGCGTTTCGCGATCTTCCGGGACCCCGCCCCTGGCCGCTGCTCGGCAACTACCTGCAAGTCGATGCGCGGCGCCTGCACCGGACCCTGGAGCACTGGAGCGAACGGTACGGGCCGTATTTTCGCTTCCGTTTGGGACCTCGGCAGATTCTCGGGCTCGCCGATCCGATCGCGATCGCGACGATGCTGCGCGATCGGCCTAGCGGCTTCCGGCGGACCAAGCTGCTCGAATCGATCTTCCAAGAGCTCGGCATCTCCGGCGTATTCGCCGCCAACGGCGATGCCTGGCGCGCGCAGCGCAAGGTGGTCATGGCGGCTTTCGACACCGGCCACCTCAGAACCTATTTCCCGTTCTTGGTCCGGGTCACCGAACGCTTGCATCGGCGCTGGTCGCAGTTCGCAAGACGCGGCGCGGAATTCGATCTGCAAGCCGACCTGATGCGCTTCACGGTCGACGTCGTCGCGGGTCTTGCGTTTGGCGTGGACATCAACACCACGGAATCGCAAGAAGCAAGCCTGCAGACCCATTTGAACCAGATCTTTCCGATGTTGACACGCCGCCTGATGGCGCCGTTTCCGTATTGGCGCTGGGTGCGTCTGCCCGTGGATCGGGCCTTGGACCGCCATCTCGAGGTGGTGCGCCGCTCGGTCGCGGATCTGATCACGGCAGCCCGGCAGCGGCTCGACGCGCGGCCGGAATTGCGCGTCGCGCCGGAGAATCTGCTCGAGGCCATGCTGGTTGCGGTCGAGTCGGGCGAGGCGCTCAGCGACGGTGACGTGACCAGCAATGTCGTCACGATGTTGCTCGCCGGGGAGGACACGACGGCCAACTCGCTCGCCTGGCTCATCTATCTCGTGCATCAACATGCGCCGGTGCTGCGCGGACTCGGGCGGGAAGCAGCGGCGGTCTTGGGCCCCTGCCCTTTCCCCAAGCGCCTCGAGACGACGGCGGCCTTGAATTATACGGCGGCCTGCATCCATGAGACGATGCGGCTGAAACCGGTCGCGCCTGTCTTGATCCTGCAGGCGATCGCAGCGACGCAGATAGGCAACGTGCTCGTGCCTGCCGACACGATCGTCGCGGCGCTGATGCGCCGCGGTTCGCTCGATGAGCGTCACTTCGAACGGGCGACCTCGTTCGAACCGGAGCGCTGGCTCGATCCGTCGGGCCGCGGTTCCATGTCGACGCGGGGGGAGCGCATTTCGATGCCCTTCGGCGCCGGGCCGCGCATCTGCCCGGGCCGAAATCTTGCGCTGCTCGAGATGAGCATGGTCGCCTCGATGCTGTGCCGCAATTTTTCGATCGCCTCGCTGCGTACCGAGGGCGGCGGGCCGGCCGAGGAATGGCTCGAGTTCACGATGACTCCGTCGAAACTCCTGATTCGGCTCGAACCGGCGCCGTGGGGCTGCGCGCAATGAGCCGATCACCGGGCACTATCGTCGCGACCTCGATATCCGGGAGAGCCGCGAGCTGCGCGTAAAGCGGTGCGAAATCCGTGTCCAGCGTCTGCCGCAACAGCTTCTCGAAGCTGTCGATGACGAAGTAATTGCGCTGCAAGTCGTCGATCCGGTACTCGGTGCGCATCACGCGTTGCAAGTCGAATGCGAATCGATGCGGCGAATCGCTGTCGAGCGCGAACAGGCTCTCGCGGTTCGAGGAGACGATCCCGGCACCGTAGATCTTCAGACCGCCATTATCGCGAATCAAACCGAACTCCACGGTATACCAATAGAGTCGAGCGAGCCGATGGATCGCGCCATAACGCATGGCGCGCAAGCCGCCTTCGCCATAGGCCTGCATGTAATCGGCGAACACGGGGTGCACGAGCAGGGGCACGTGGCCGAACACGTCATGGAACACGTCCGGTTCCTGCAGATAGTCGATCTGTTCCGGCGTGCGGATGAAGCGGCCCGCCACGAAGCGCCGCTGCGCGAGGTGTGCGAAGAACTCCGCATCGGGGATGAGTCCCGGTACCGCAACGACCGACCAGCCGGTCGCGCGGGTCAAGCGTTCGGAGAGTTCTTCGAAATCCGGTATACCCGGCTTCGACATGCGCAGCACATCGATGCCTTCGAGAAACGCCGGTGCGACACGATCCGCGAGCATCGCCGCTTGGCGGGCGAACAAGTTGTCCCAGAGCGCATGTTCCGCCTGCGTATAGTGCTGCCATTCCTGAGGCACTTCGTGCATCATCCAAGTCCTCCAAGGCAAGTCCCGAAGGCAAGCCGCCATGAGCACGATCACGCCACCCGAGCCGTCATGGGACAACCCGCTCGGCACGGACGGATTCGAATTCGTCGAGTATACCGCTCCCGATACGGTGGAACTCGGCCGCCTGTTCGAGCGCATGGGCTTCAGCCGCGTCGCGCGCCATCGCTCCAAGGACGTCTCGCTGTACCGGCAGGGACGCATCAACTTCATCGTCAATGCGGAACCCAACAGTCTCGCGCAGCAATTTGCGCGTGAACATGGACCGAGCGCATGCGCGATGGCGTTCCGCGTCAAGGATGCCGCCCAGGCCTTGCGCAGTGCCATCGGCGCGGGCGCACGCGAGGTCAAGGGCACCGTCGGCCCGATGGAATTGAACATTCCGGCGATCGAGGGGATCGGCGGCAGCCTGCTGTATCTGGTCGATCGGCATACCGGACCCTCGATCTATGATATCGATTTCGTTTACGAACCCGGTGCCGCGGCCTTTCCGACCGGCGCCGGACTCGCCGAGATCGATCATCTGACACACAACGTCGGCAAGGGTCGGATGAACCATTTTTATGACTTTTATCACCGCGTGTTCAACTTCCGCGAACAACAGTATTTCGACATCACCGGCGAGTACACGGGCCTCACGAGCCGCGCCCTGTCCGCGCCCTGCGGCAAGATCCGCATTCCGATCAACGAATCGAAATCCGAGGATGGCAGCGACAAAGTCGATCAGATCCAGGAGTTCATTCAGCAATACCGCGGTGAAGGCATTCAACACGTCGCGCTGCGCACCGACGACATTATTCAGACCTGGGACCGCCTGCACGCGAACGGCCTGAAGTTCATGACACCGCCGCCCGACACCTACTACGAGATGCTCGAGGAGCGTGTTCCGGGCCACGGCCAGGCGATCGACGAGTTACAGAAGCGCGGTATCTTGCTCGACGGGGCCGGCGGCCGCTTCCTGCTGCAGATTTTCACCGAGACCTTGATCGGCCCTATTTTCTTCGAAATCATCGACCGGCGCGGCGACGACGGCTTCGGCCAGGGAAATTTCCGCGCCTTGTTCGTGAGCATGGAACGCGACCAGATCCGCCGCGGCGTGCTCAAACCCAAGGGATCGCCAGTGCCATGACGCTGCGCTACCAAACCGGTTTCGGCAACGAGTTTGCGACCGAGGCCCTGCCGGGCGCCCTGCCCGCCGTGATGAATTCGCCGCAGCGCTGTCCTTATGGATTGTATGCCGAGCAATTCTCCGGCACCGCGTTCACGGTACCGCGTCATGCGGGCCGGCGCAGTTGGCTGTACCGCATCCGTCCAGCGGCGATGCATTCGAGCTTCCGGCGCATCGAGCACGCACGCGCCGGTATCGCGGGCGATCCGCGCCTGACGGCGCCCAACCAGCTGCGCTGGAGCCCGCTGCCGATCCCGGACGAACCGACCGATTGGCTCGAGGGACTGGTGACCGTCTGCGGCAATGGCTCGCCGGAATCGCAAGCCGGCTGTGCGGTCCATTGGTACCTCGCGAACCGGTCGATGCGCAACCGCTACTTCTGCGATTCGGACGGCGAATTGCTGCTCGTGCCGCAGCTCGGACGGCTGGCGATCGCGACCGAACTCGGGATCTTGGCAGTCGCACCGCTCGAGATCGCCGTCATCCCCCGCGGACTACGTTTTCGTGTCGAGTTGCTCGATGCCGAGGCCCGGGGTTACGTCTGCGAGAACTATGGGGCAGCCTTGCGCCTGCCCGATCTCGGTCCGATCGGCTCGAACGGTCTCGCGCGTGCGCGTGATTTCGAAACACCGGTCGCGGCCTACGAGGATCTTACCGGCGATTTCGAGCTCGTGACGAAATTCATGGGCGGCTTCTGGTCGGCCCGGATCGACCACTCGCCGCTCGATGTCGTCGCTTGGCACGGCACGAACGCGCCCTACAAGTACGACTTGCGACGCTTCAATGCCATCGGCTCGATCAGCTACGACCATCCAGATCCCTCGATCTTTCTGGTCTTGCAGTCCCCGAGTGATACGCCCGGGGCCGATGCGCTCGACTTCGTGATCTTTCCGCCGCGCTGGCTCGCCATGACCGACACCTTTCGTCCGCCGTGGTTTCACCGCAATTGTGCGAGCGAGTTCATGGGCCTGATCGAGGGCCGTTACGATGCCAAGGAAGACGGGTTCCTGCCGGGTGGAGCCTCTTTGCACAACTGCATGAGCGGACATGGCCCGGATGCGGCTACTTACGAGAAGGCGCGCTCGGCGGATACCAGCCAGCCGCAGTACGTCGCCGAGACGATGGCTTTCATGTTCGAAACGCGCATACCGCTATGCCCGACGCCGATCGCCTTGGGGCTGCCCGAGCTGCAGCCGGAGTACCAGCGTTGCTGGAGCGGGCTGCCGAAACTCTTCTCGGTCTAGCGATGCGGCCCGAGATCAACACCACGCATGATCCGGCGCTCGGCAGCTGGGTCGCGAGCGCGAATCTCGCGACGAGCGACTTTCCGATCCAAAATCTCCCTTTCGCCGTCTTTCGACGCAGCGGCTGCGATGAGGAATTTCGCGCCGGTGTCGCGATCGGTGATCAAATTCTCGACCTGCGCGCGGCGCACGAGCGCCGTCTCTTGCCCGCGATCGCCGACGCCACGCTGCTCGCATGCTGCGAGCCGACGCTGAACCGACTCATGGCCGCGGGGTCCGCGGTCGGCGGAGCCTTGCGCGCCGCGCTGTGTAGCGCGCTGCGCAGCGACTCACCCGACGCGGCCGTGCTGCACACCGCGCTCGTCGCTCAAGCCGAAGCCGAATATACCCTGCCCGCGCAAATCGGCGACTACACGGATTTTTATGCCTCGATTCATCACGCCCGAAGCGTCGGCGCACTATTTCGGCCCGAGCAACCTTTGTTGCCGAACTATCAGTGGCTGCCGATCGCTTATCACGGTCGCAGCTCCTCGATCCTGGTGTCCGGGCAGGACTTCGCGCGTCCGGTAGGCCAAAGTCTGCGGCCAGGTGCACTCACCCCGACCCTGAGCGCGAGCCGGCGGCTCGATTTCGAGCTCGAGATGGGCGTCTTCATCGGCTGCGGTAATTCGCTGGGGCAACCCATCGACATCGCAGCGGCCGAGTCGCACATCTTCGGGCTGTGCCTGCTCAATGACTGGTCGGCGCGCGACCTGCAGAGCTGGGAGTATCAACCCTTGGGTCCGTTCCTCGGCAAGAACTTCGCCACGACGATCTCACCCTGGGTCGTGACGCTCGAAGCGCTTGCGCCCTTTCGATTGCCGTTCTCGCGACCCGCCGGCGATCCCGAACCCTTGGCCTACCTAGACGGCGACGCCAATCGGCGCAGCGGCGTGCTCGAGGTTGAGCTCGAGGTCGCGCTGCAAACGGCCAGCATGCGCGCGCGCGGCACGGCGCCGCAGGTTCTCGCCCGCTCGAATCTTCGCCATGCGTACTGGACGATCGCCCAGATGGTGACGCACCACACGGTCGGCGGCTGCAATTTGCGGCCCGGCGATCTGCTCGGCACCGGCACGCTGTCGGGTCCCGAACCCGCAGCCGCCGGCTCGCTGCTCGAGCTGACGGCCGGCGGCCGGCATGAGCTCCAGCTCGACGACGGCGAGACGCGGCGTTTTCTCGAGGACGGTGATTGCGTGGTGCTGCGCGCCTGGTGCGAGCGCGCCGGCCGCGGGCGGATCGGCTTCGGCACCGCCGCGGCGACGGTCGCGCCGGCGCATCCCCCGACGCCTCCCTTATAATAGGCCATGAAGACTTCCGGGCCATGAAGATTTCCGGGACGCACTACCGCGGCATCTGGCATACGCCGACCGGGCAAGTCCGGATCATCGACCAATCGCGGCTGCCGTTTGAATTCGCGACCAAGGATCTGGATACGGTGACCGACGCGGCGGAGGCGATCCGCACGATGGCCGTTCGCGGTGCACCGCTGATCGGTGCCACGGCGGCCTTCGGCGTGGCGCTCGCCATGCGCGCCGCAAGCTCGGACGAGGATCTGGCGGCCGCCGTCCGGCTGCTGATTGCCACGCGACCGACGGCGGTCGATCTCGCTTGGGGCTGCGCCCGGATGCAAGGTGCACTGCTGCGCGTCCCCCCCGCGCAGCGCGCCGACCGGGCCCTCGAGATCGCCGGCGCGATCAGCGACGCCTACGTGGCGCAATGCATCGCCATCGGCGTGCATGGGATTGAGTTGCTCCGCGCACACGCCGCGGCGCAGGAGCGCATCAACATCCTGACCCATTGCAATGCAGGCTGGCTCGCCTGCGTCGATTGGGGCACGGCCCTGTCGTCGATCTACCGTGCCCACGACTCCGGCATGGCCGTGCATGTCTGGGTGGATGAAACCCGACCACGTAATCAAGGCGCCTCGCTGACGGCCTTCGAACTGGGAGCCCACGGTGTACCGCACACCGTCATCGCCGACAACCTTGGCGGTCATTTGATGCAGCGGGGCGAAGTGGACATCGTACTCGTCGGCGCCGACCGCGTGACCGCGGCCGGAGACGTCTGCAACAAAATCGGCACTTATCTCAAGGCACTCGCCGCGCGCGACAATGAGATTCCATTTTACGCCGCGATGCCGATCAGCACGATCGACTGGTCGCTTGCCGACGCGGCCGACGTCCCGATCGAGGAGCGCTCGGCGCGCGAACTCACGCACATCAGCGGCCTGACCGCGGACGGCCGGATCGAAACCGTGCGCGTGATCCCGGAAGGCAGTGCGGCGCTGAACCTCGGCTTCGACGTGACGCCGGCGAGACTCGTCACCGGCTTGATCACCGAGCGCGGCATCTGCGCCGCGAACCGCGAGGCTCTGCGGGAGTCCTGTCTCGATCGAGTATCCAGCCATGCATGACCGGGACACCCGCGCGGCGATCGTCGCGACTTGCCGCGAACTCACCGGCAGCGGCCTGACCCACGGCACCTCCGGCAACATCAGCGTCCGGCGCAACACCGCGCAGTTCTTCGTCAGTCCCTCCGGCATGCCGTACGACGTACTCGAGACCGAGGACATCCCCTTGGTCGATCTTTCCGGCCGCTGGTTCGGCCGGCGCCGGCCATCGAGCGAGTGGCGCTTGCATCGCGATATCTTCGCGAGCCGGGCGGATGTCGCCGCGATCGTGCACACGCATTCGCGCCACGCGACCGCACTCGCCTGTACCGGCCGCGGCATACCGGCCTTTCACTACATGGTGGCCGTTGCGGGCGGGAAGGACGTCCGTTGCGCTCCCTATCATCCGTTCGGCACCCAAGCATTGTCGGATGCCGCGCTCGCGGCACTTGCGGATCGGCGTGCCTGCCTGCTCGGCAATCATGGTGTGATCGCCTGCGGCAAGGATCTGGCCGCCGCCTTGGCGCTCGCGGGCGAGGTCGAGAATCTCGCCGCGCAGTACTGTACCGCATTGAACTTGGGCGCCGTACGCATCCTGGACGAGACTGAGATGCGCATCGTGATCGACAAATTCCGCACCTATGGCAGACCGGATGCGGTCGATCCGGATCTGGTGTTTGCCGCGGCCGCGCTGCCCGATCCGCCGCCGGCGAGGCCTTGAACATGCCGGGCAACAGCGCCGCGAGCCGGTACCGGACACTGGATCTCGCCGCGGTCCCGCCCCTGCTCGCAGGGCTCCCCGACGTGCGCGCGCGACTCGGAGGCGGGCCCGCCGATTGGCAGATCCGTGAAGTCGGGGATGGCAATTTGAACCTGGTGTTCCTCGTCGATGGGCCGGGCGGCACCGTTTGCGTCAAACAGGCCCTGCCCTATGTGCGCGCCGCCGGACCTGCATGGCCCATGTCGCTCGATCGCGCGTTTTTCGAGAACGCCTATTACCAAGCGGTCGCCCCGCATGTCGGGCGGCGCATTCCCGAGATCTACCACTACGATCCCGAGTTGTACTGCACGATCATGGAGCGGCTCTCGCCGCACACCATCCTGCGCCAAGGCTTGATCGCGGGGCAGGTCTATCCGCGACTCGCCGAGCACATGGGTGATTATGTCGCGCGCGCCTGTTTCTTCACATCGGATCTCGCCCAAGCTTGCGAGCGGACCATGAGCGGCGTGGCCCTGTTCGCGGGCAACCAAGGTCTGACCCGCATCTCGATCGACCTGATTTTCTCCGATCCGTATCTCATCAGCGAACGCAATCGCCATACCTCGCCGCACTTGGATGGACTCGTGGATGAGATCCGGCGGGACAGCGATCTGAAGATCGCCGTCGCGCGTTTCGGCTGGAAGTTCCGCACCCAAGTCGAGGCGCTGTTGCACGGGGACTTGCATTCGGGTTCGGTCATGGTCACCCCGGGGGACACACGTGTCATCGATCCGGAGTTTGCGCTCTACGGTCCGATCGGCTTCGATCTCGGCGCGTTCTTGGGCAACCTGCTGCTCAATGCCTATGCGCAACCCGGTCATGCCACCACCGACGACGATCGCAGCAGCCAGCAAGCCTGGGTACTCACGCAGGCGCAGCAGTTTTGGACCGAGTTTCGCCGCTGCTTTCTCGATCTCTGGCGGCAGGATGCGCGCGGCGCCGCCGGCTACCCGGGCGCGCTGCTCAGGGACCCCATCGATGCGGCGGCCGTGGCGCGTGCACGCGAGGCGTATCTCGACGGGCTGTTCGCCGACATGCTCGGCTTTGCCGCTTGCAAGATGATCCGGCGCATTCTCGGCTTTGCGCACGTCCTCGACTTCGAGGCCATCGAAGACCATGCGCGCCGGGCCGCCTGCGAGGCCGCAGCGCTCGGCCTGGCCCGTCGCCTGCTGACGCATCCGGCGGAGTTCCCGACGGTCGAGGCGGTGGTCGACGCGGTACGCCAAACCGCAGGTGCCCGGGCGGACTGAATCCTCAATCCCTGCACTCGGTTCCAAACGGGACGCTCAGTTCACAAAATGGACACCCGGGTTGCGATGCACTTCAAATAATCCCGATGCCCGAAGGGGCCTCGCGCGCAAATTAGGCCTCGGTCACATCGCACGCCATTCTGATTGGCGATTCTAGCGTTCGGGAAGCGCCCGGTCGCTTTCGATGGTCCACAGGCACGGCAACATATGCAAGACTCGAGCGCAATTCGCAGCACTACAACCAAGGGGTCGCGGGGTTTCAATCTCATCGAACTCATGGTCGTCTTGGCGATCATCACGATCCTCGCCGCGATCGCCGTGCCCTCCTATTCGTCTTACATAACGCAGAGCCGGGCGAAGGGCGCTTCGTCCGACCTCGTGGCGCTGGCCTTGGTCTACGAGGCGGACTTTCAAACCGCGCTGGCCTATCCGATCTATGCCGCGGGAACCGTGATCCCGGCGGTGCCGTCCAACCGGACGGGCACGCAGGCAACGTACTTCCCGAGTTGGTCGCCGGCGGAGGGCAGCTATTACACCTATACGCTGAACTCGAGTGCTAGCGCGTACACACTGACCGCCACCGCCAATACCGGCACTTGCGTGCTGACACTTAGTAATCTCGGGACGCGCACCGCCGCCGGCAATTGTGGCTTCACGAGTTGGTAGACGGCGATGGTGGTCCCTCGCGGCTTTACCTTGATCGAGCTCCTCGTCACCATCACGGTTGTGGCCTTGTTGGTCCTGGCGACCGCGCCGCTCGCGAGCAATTGGGTCTCGCGCACGCAGACGCACTCGGGCAGCACGGTCTTGCAGGAGGCTTTCAGCGTCGCCAAGGCGCTCGCGCTCCAGAATCCGAACGGAGTCGCCTCGCCGGGCGCCGCGGCCGGCCTCCGCATCACGACGGACGGGACGACGACGACCCTGCTCGTCTGCACGGGATCTGCCTCGTCCGCGAACTGCGCCACCAGCGCGAGCCCCTCCACCGTGCAATGGTCTTCGACCTACTCGGGAATGGTCACGACCACGGTCACTTCGGCGGTCAATTCATCGACGGGCACGACGACGACCAGCTCGCAGGCGGCGGCCGTCGGGTCACCCGTCACGATCGACCTCGACAATCGCGGCGAGGCGCTGCCTGTGAACACCGCTTACAGTTACACGATCTCGCGCGGCGCAGCCGGCAACACTGAAGGCTATGCGCTCTATTGAACGACAACGCGGCGACGCACTGTTCGAGGCTCTGGTGGGCGTCGTGGTCGCCTCCATCGTCGGACTCGGTCTCTCGTACACGGCCTCGCGCATGATGGTGAGTCAACGCTACGCGACCGGCCAGTATGCGGTACTCACGCAGATGGTCAACTCGCTGACTTCCTCGGGCGTGGCGAGCCTCTGCGGCGGAACGGCGCCGACCGGCATCACGGTGACGGGCAGTGTCAACGGCACCACCACCGCCACCGATACCATCCCGATGTCCGCGCCGACCTGTACGAGCGCCACGATCACGGTCAGCGGCCCGGGCAATACCCAGCCCGAGACCCTGTCATCCGGCATCGTGACGACCATGTCCTTGTCGACGCCGGCCTCGAACACCACGGCCGAGGCGCTGATCGGTGGCAGCGGCGTCATGACCATCGCGCAATGAGCAAGTCCTGGCAACGCGGCGTGACGATGCTCAGTCTGATGATCGGTATGGTCATCTCCTTGATCGCGACCATCGGCCTGCTAGCCGTTTACAGGGACGCTTTGCACGTCACCGTCTATGCCCAGGCGAGCACGACGACGGACAGCCAGCTTGCCGGGGTCTTGATGCGCACGGCCGCGTCGGCCGAAGACGCCGGCTACGGCATTGCCTCTCCGGCCTACGGCACCCATCTCGTCGCGATCAACGGCGCCACGATGAGCGCCGGCAAGCTCTCGGGCACGTCGGCAACGGTCCCCGCGAGCGCCGCCAACGCGGTCGTCTGGGCGACCATGAACGGTGCGACGATGCAATGCGCCGGTTTCTACTCACCGGCGAGCGGCGGGCTGCAATACCTGAATCCCACCGCATGCGCGAATGCGACCGCGTGGAACACGCTCGCGTGGGTCGCCACACCGGTTACGGGGCAGTTGCAGCCGACCATCACGCCGCAAGCCATCAACTTTGGAATTACCCAGGCTGCGTGCGAGCCCTACGGCATCACGAACACCCAGGGCAGTTACACCCTCACGGTGCTTTCGAAAAACAGTCTCGGGAACAACGTCAGTTCCCAGCAATGCTTGCTGAATTTCCAGTGAGGAAAACGGGCACCATGTCGAATCGCGGCACGAGAGAATCACAGCGAGGCTACGTCACGGTATTCATCGCCGTCTTGTTCGGCCTGGCCTTTACGGCCACCGTGCTCGGCTCGGCGGCCTATATCCGCAGCACCGAGGCGGTGAGTCTTGCGAGTCACGCCCAGGTCCAGGCGCAGCTCAAGGCCTGGACCGGCGTCGAGATCGTGCGTGAGTATCTTGCGTCCCTGCAATCGACCGGCAATTTGACCGCGATGGCGGGCGTGGTGGCGGCCACACCGAATCTCGCCTTGACGATCAACGGCGTCACGGGCGTCGCGGCGACCTTGGTGTCGGTGGATAGCGGCACGAATCCCTCGGTGTTCACGGCACAGATCACGGGCTCGACGGCCTCGGGTACGCGCGCCCAGGCGACCTCGACGATCCAGGCGGTCTACTCGGTGAGTTCGGGCGGCAGCAGCAACATGGTACCGGCCCTGAACTTCGATCGCAGTCTTGCCCTCGGCGGTTCGATCTCGATCACACCGGCGAACTCGAGCACCAAGTATTCGATCAACGTGCTTGGCGACGTCTCGACCAGCGGCAACTCCATCACGGGGGTCAACACGATCAATGCCACCGGTACCATCAACATCGGCAGCGGCTCGTCGTTCCAGCAGCTCAATTCCAACTGCGACGTCGTGATCTCCGGCAGCGTCCAGGCGGCAACGATCAACGCCCAGCGCAATATCTGCGAAACGGGTTCGGCCGCCAGTTCCGCGCTTGCCCTCGCCAATGGATCGGTCTCGACCCAATCCAGCGAGAGCGCCAACGGCACGATTTCCGCGCTCGTCCACCCGACACCGGCGTCCAGCTGTTCGGCCGAGGGCGCGAGCCAGAACGGCACGACCGCCGCGACCTGCCCGGTACCCTCCGTCAACGGCGTGGACCTGAGTGCCGGTTCCGCGGGCGCGGCCTATGTCAACACCGAAGGCAATGTCGTGCTGTCCTCCGGCGCAATCGGCAAACTCTATGCGGCGGGCAATCTCGACGTCACCTCTTCCGGCAGCGTCGGCTCCGGCACGGTCGGCTCGCTCACCAAGCCGAGTTGGAACAGTTCGGTCAACGTTACGCCCGTCAGCGGCTATACGGTGAACATCACCCCGGCGGTCGCCGTGACGCTGCAGACCTCGCAATTCAACGCAACCACACTGCAACCGGTCGCCAATTATAGTTTCTCGGTCAATTCCAGCGGCTTCGTCCAGGTACAGGTCTACGACGTGAACGGCATCAGCAATGGGACCTACTACCTCGGCAACTACGGCGGCGGCTATCAGGACTACCTTTGCACCGCGGTCAGCGGCACCGAGGGATCGACCTGGAGCGAGCCCACGTGTACGGCGCCCGCCGTGACGGCGGCGCCTAAGATCTGTCAAGGCCAATCATCCTACAACAGCTGTTTCACGGTCACGACCACGGCCGGTGTCAGCACGTTCTCGATCGACGGCACGAGCATGGTGCCCGGCATCGTCTATTTCGCCGGCAATCTCGACCTCAAAGACGGCACCTATTACGATACCTTCATCGCAACCTACAACATCACCACGAGCAACTCCGATACCGTCTATGCGGTGAATTTCGCCGGCTATAGCGGCACCAGTGGCGGCGTACAATATGCGCCAACGGGCATCTGCACCAACAGCTACTTCCCTCGCTATTATCCGCTGGACTTCTGCAATACCTCGACCGCGACCTTCGATTCGACCGCGGCCGCCGGCGTCGGCAACTATGCCCTGCTCGATGGCAGCTGGACCGGGAGCAGCTATCCCGGTCAGGGGGGCTACCTCGGCGGCAACGTCGAGATCGGCTCGTCAAGCTACATCTATGGGGACATCAAGGCCGGTAACGCATTCAAGAGCGATGGCAACGCGAATGTCGCCGGTATCGTCAGCGCACTCGCACAGGGCAGCACGGTATGGAATTCCATGGGCGGCAGCACCTCGTTCAACTACTCGAAGATTCCGCCGACGGAGGACATCACGGGCGGTGCGACCAGCAACGAGACCGAGACCTCCACACCGGGCACCATCTCGATCGAGTGGACCAAGTACTTGTAACGTCAACGCCGCTGCACGAACCTCGCCACGTATTCGTCGGCCGGATGTTCGAGAATTTCGGCCGGTGTGCCCACCTGGACGACCCGGCCATCCTTCATCATCGCCACCCGGGCGCCGATCCGGATCGCCTCGTTCAAATCGTGCGTGATGAAGACGATCGTCTTCTTCAGACTGCGTTGCAGATCGAGCAGCAGATCCTGCATCTCCACGCGGATCAAGGGGTCGAGCGCGCTGAAAGCCTCGTCCATCAAGAGTACGTCGGTGTCGGCGGCCAGCGCCCGCGCGAGACCAACCCGTTGACGCATGCCGCCGGACAGCTCTGACGGGTGTTTGTCTGCGTAAGCGCTGAGTCCCACGACCTCGATCCAGCGCTGCGCCTTCGGCCACGCCTCGCTGCGCGACTCGCCGCGCGTGAGCAGACCGAAGGCGACGTTCTGCACGACCGTACGATGCGGGAGCAGCCCGAAACCTTGGAACACCATGCTCACCGAGCGGCGCCTGAAGGCGCGCAAGCCGCGCGCATTCAAGGCCATGATGTCCCGGCCGTCGAACAGGATCTCGCCGGTCGAGGGATCGATGAGCCGGTTCAGATGCCGCACGAGCGTGGACTTGCCGGAACCGGAGAGCCCCATGATCACGAAGATCTCGCCGCTCGGAATCTCGAGACTGACGTCGTTCAAGCCCAAGCTGCAGCCCGTCCGCGCGAGAATCTCGAGTTTGTCGAGCCCACGTCGCGCGAGAGCGAGGGCCGCCGATTCGTTGCGGCCGAACAGCTTGCTCACGTGGCGCACTGCGATGCTAGCCATGCTTTCCCCGTGGGTCCGTGCCGTCCGTGGCGCGACGCGCACCGAAGCCCTGCGTGATGCGGTCGAGCACGACGGCGAGAATGACGATGCCGATGCCCGCTTCCAAGCCTTCGCCCACGTCCAGCGACTGAATCCCGCCCAGCACCTGTTCACCCAGGCCGCGGGCACCGATCATCGAGGCGACCACGACCATCGACAGAGCGAGCATGATCGTCTGATTGACGCCGGCCATGATGCTCGGGCGGGCCAGCGGCAATTCCACGTTGAGCAGCATTTGCAGCGGCGTGACGCCAAATGCGGTGGCGGCCTCCTTGATCTCGGGATCCACGTGATCGATGCCGAGCGCGGTGAGGCGGATCATCGGCGGCAGCGCGTAGATGACCGTCGCCAGGATGGCCGGCACCTTGCCCAAACCAAACAGCATCAGGGCAGGAATCAAGTAGACGAAGCTCGGCATCGTCTGCATCACGTCCAAGGTCGGCAGCAGGATCGTGCGTGCGAGTTTGAACTTGGCCGTCACGATGCCGGCCGGCAGCCCGATCACGAGCGCCACGAGACTCGAGATCAGCATCAGGGTCAAGGTCTGCAGCATCAGGCCCCAGAGACCGAGTACGCCGACCGCGAACATCATCAGGCCGACGGCGAGCGTAAGCCAGGGGCGCCGTGATCCGAGCCATGCCAAACCCATGAACAGCGCGATCATGAGCCACCAGGGGATTTGGCGCAGGACCACGTCGAGGAGCACGATGACCCGCAGCGCGGCATGCGCAGCGGCGCGAAATGCCGCCCCGTTGCGCGTCACCAGGGCGGCGACGGCCGCATTGACGGGTTGTCGGATCGAGATCACGAGGCCTGGCGGAAACAGTGCCGTCTCGGCTTCGCCCGGCTGCGCCGCGGATTCGGGCGCCGTGCTAACGGGCGTCGTGCCAACGGGCGCCGTGCTAACGGGCGCCGTGCCAGCGGCCGCCGTGGCTGCGGCCGTGCCGGACCCGCGCAAGCCGGCCGTGATGCGGGCAGCCACTTCGGGACCAACCCAGGGCTGCCAGATCTCGGGCCGTTCCATGAGGAATACGCGCGCCTGCGTGCGCGCATCGCGCTGCCTTTCCGCCATCGTCGCCAGATTGGTATTCAGCACCTCGAGCGGGAAGCTCGCCTTGGCGAGCACCGCGACG
>Ga0116231_10007852_pt1 | contig 19178 bp, 19 predicted proteins | sample S1TSphgellanicum_2_FD_89695 | JGI IMG/M metagenome (GOLD analysis project Ga0116231, IMG submission 89695) | Host-associated microbial communities from peat moss isolated from Minnesota, USA - S1T2_Fd - Sphagnum magellanicum MG | ecosystem: Host-associated > Plants > Peat moss > Unclassified...
CCCCCCCCCCCCCCCCCCCCCCCCTCTTTTCAAAATTATGAGTTAGAATCTTACATTTCCCATTCTCCTCCTATTTTTCATGCCATAATAACTTTTCACTTACACAAAACTCTTGTCAAAATTCTTACTACTTACTTGAACCAAACAAAAGAAATATTAGGTTTAAGTTAATGTATTTAAGTCTAAAATTATAGATATGGATTATGAAAGTACATTTATTACAACCATCTCGATTTATGCACTATTTTTAAAAAAAATTGTGGGTAACTAACTACTAGAGTTCATTGGTTCTATGGGGGATTCATAGGTGGTAAGTAGGAAGAATGCATAAATTGGTTCCAAAACTCATTCCCCCCAACAACAAAACATTGATTTGGCTGCAAACCCAAACTATGTATGCAAAACAATTCTTCAAATTATTATTTTTTAAATTCAGAAATTTTTAATAAATATATAATAAATCATAATATATATACATATAATAATATATATCATAAATATATAATATATTATTATATAGTAATGTCTGTGTGTGTGATGCACACAGAGAGATGCTTAAATAGGAGATATTTTCATTTAGTGTTGGAATCAAGTGGACTGTATAGGCTGCATTGCCTGTGAGTATTTTATTACCATAAATAAATAAATAAAAATAATTTGTCTTTTCTATCTCTTCTTGACTTTGGCAGGTTTTTTTTTTGGGAGTCTCTTTTTTTCCCCAGGTTTCCTAAGACTTTGTTGCAAAAAGAACAACAAAGTCCAGTCCACACCCAAACTTTGAACTTTCAATTAATGTCTCTAGATTTTCACTCTCTAGATGATGGAAGAAATAATAATCACATGCCCAAGGAAGAAAGAAAGAAAGAAAGAGAGAATGAGCGAGCGAGCGAGCGAGCGAGCTTCGATGGAAGTTTCATGCCTGTTGCATTTTAGCTTGCTAGCTCTAGATGATGAAAGAATTACGTGCCAAGATGAGCTTCGTTGGAAGTTTCATGCCTACATTTAGCTCAAGCTTTTGGACCCAGCTACCTTTCCTGCAAGATTCTGCAAAGCGGGCTGCTGGTGGTGGTAGCAGTTTACGGACACACTCATGTGATGTCATTGCCTCATCTACGTAGGTGCTTAACACCCCCCACCCCGGCCCCCCATCCAACTCTGTCTGGTGCACTGTTGGGCGAGACTGTGCATTGCCTGTGCAGACCAGACCGTCTGCGTGATTCTGTGCAGGCTTTTGACTGATGTTCCAGCTTTCTAGGCACTAAGCTTCATCTCTGGATCTGATTGGCCACGTCCCAAAACATTTTCTAAATTGTTTTTGCTTTTGCATGTTTCTTTGTGCCTGCTAGATTCAATACAGAAGTTGTAAGTACTGAAGGGAGTTCTTACGCCTACCCCTTGAGAGTTGACGGGATCTTATACCTACACACCTAAGATCCATCAGTACAAGCTCCCTCCCACTCTTCAGGCATAAGAACTCTTCCAGGTTTTAGGAGGGCTATTCCTGAATATATGGTGCCCTCAAAAGGAAGCTTTTCTGAGTGCTTTATGTACAGGAGAAGGCCCCGGTAGTAGGACCTTCTTCACCTATGTAAAGCATTGTCTGCTTTTTCAGATCTAAAGATGTAATGGTTTGTGTTCATCATTGTAATCATTCAATCTAGTTTTGTTGAGTCCATCTCACCACCTAGATTCTTATTCCGTGGCAAGTATTGTCATTGTTCTGCTCTTGGATGCATGCATGATTTTATGATCCTACGGCCTAGGTTGCTCCTTCGAAAGCGGAAAACACGATGCAAAGATGGAGTCCTTCCTCTTTTGCCAAAAGGGCATCACACAACATCTGTTTCTTTTTGCTAGAAGCAGATTTTATGATGCATATAAAATGTTTGCTGGTGTCATGCTCGTACATGCCCTCATACATGATGGCCAGTTACAGGCATGCTCATCATGCCTTTTAAGGTTAATGTATGCTTTTAGGGTAAGTGTATGTTCATAGCTGACTGTACGTTATTAGGTACTTAGGGTTTCAGTTTGTTAGTGGTTGTATAAAAGGTCAAGCCCTTCCTTTGTCTGGAGAGTTTCTTCCATAATTAGATAGGATTTCTAGATGTTCACAACAGCCATTGCACGGCCACCATCTACATACATTACATGTTCTTCTTTCTTTGTAATTCAATTCTAGAAAAACTCTACTATTTATTGTTTAATGTTAAAAGCGGCAAATTTCTTTTGCCTTTGAGTTCTTGAATTGTTGCTACTAGTGTTATTGTTGCTAATGTTGTTACTATTGGTGTTATTGTTGTCGGAGGGAATGTAAGTTGCTACTAGTGTTGCTGTTGGTGTTGTTGGAAGGAGCTTGCGTTATTACATTTATGCCAACCAATAGAGCAAGTTTCAAACCTCCTCCCCCCCTTTTTTCTCTTTCTCGCTCTCTTTCTTTTTCTCTTTCTTTCACGCGCATAAACGCGCCTTCTTATGGCGGAAGGTCTTGAAGATGTCGACTAAAAAAACAAAACTTTTGGCGACAACACCCACCATTACTGCAGAGCAACATTGTTGCCATGATGCGAACTATAGTGCCATGGGCTTGTAGTGCTGCTGCGACGCGAACTTGCAACGCTCCCACGACGCGAGCTGTAAGGCAGCATTGTTGTCGGCCATCACCACGAAGTTCACGGGTGTTTTGTAGTGCCATGACCTCCAACATCGCATTACCCACTTCGTGCCACTTGCCATCGCTACAACGCAGTGAGTTACAGAAATGCGAGCGTAATCATGTTGCCATTACTGCAACAGGGCCCGACCTTGGTCCATTCAACTTTTGTCGGACATTTGTCCAACGTTTGTCAAACTTTTGTTCGACTTTCGTTGGACGTTTATCCAACTTTCGTCCGACTATCATTGGACTTTCGTCCTATATCCTACGGTCCTACGTCCTACCGTATTATAATCATGCATTCTACTATCCTATGCCCTACGGTTTGTCGTCCTATAATCTATTGTCTTATGTTTTGCCATCTTGCCATCCTGCATCTTATTGTCATGTCGTTTCATCCAATGTTCGTTCATCAACATTCATTCCTTGTCGATGCCTCGTATTTTTCAATCCATACGTTGTGTTAGAACTTTGTAGCTAGTGTTTTGTATTATTACAAAATTTTGGGCATGGGAGAACACCATGTCTTCGGATGATGAAAGCACTACCACTCAGCCAAAGCCCAAGTATTAGCTACAAAGTAACACACAATCCTTTGAACTAATTTTTTTAAACTCACGATTTTCATGACAATACCATCAAGCATCTACAACACCATCGTCATCCAGTACAACTCTTACCAAGAATTTATGTTTAGGTTACATTACATCAATGATACATCAAAGTCCATTTGGAGGGACTCATCAATGGTGTACGCTTGTTACCGCACCTGCTTTCACACCATCACTATATATTTCGCTACAAGCCATTACCTTTACACCCATATACACCATGGAGGTTAGCAGTTTCTCTAGGAGAATTGAAAAGTTTAGTGGAATGCGAGGTACTATTTCTTTGAGGGAATTCAAAGTAACTTTCTCAACTGTGGTCTGTGAATTAGAACTCAAGTATGGCGCTAATTATGCTGAGGCGTTTGCATTCAAATAACTAGCTTGTTATGTGCACTATGAGGCATTGGATGTCTACGAGTAACATTTTCCAAGAATTTTGGGTGTTATCCAAATCCCTAATCCAGCTTATGCCACAACCATTGCCACCGCCTCTTAAGTTGCATTGCAAACTACCATTGCACATCATGGGATTATGCCTAATAATCTAGATTCGGTACCTATTTTAATAAACATTTTTCCTCAACAACTCATTGTTGTTATTGCAAACATTCCTCCCACCATGAATGCACAAGCTTTTGCTAATCTAGGGGGGGAATTCTTTCGAGTTCTTGAACTGAAATTTCCGGTTAAGAATTTTGAAATGTTTTTATAGTTTGCCACTTTCTTTCGGCAGAAAGATGAAACCTTCAAAATGCTCTACAAGAGACTTCTTAAGCTTAAAGAGGATACTTAGAGCATCACAGACGTGGAAGCTGCCCATTAGTATATTCGTTCATTAGAAAACACTCCAACACTCCATGCGCAGGTTTTGCAATGGGTTTTTACAGAATTTAAAAACTCATACATTTTGTTGGATGTGTACAACATTTTTGAAAAGTTGGAACTAGCTCATGCACATTATGAGGCTAGTACTATGAGGCTTCCTTCATGTTAAAGGATTTAACCTCTAGTAGCTACGCCAACCAGATCATCACATTCTTCTTCAAGGGCTAAAGCAATGCACTCGGCTACACCCATCTTACCTTCTTACAACTACTGTTACAATCCTGCCCACAAAGCAAGTGAATGCAACATTCCTTCTGAGGATTTCTTTTGTGATTACTGTGGGAAAAAAGGACATCATGAAGTTGTTTGTTTTGCCAAGTTCCCAGAAAGGAAACAACTCCGATTACCACAGCAAAATTTGCCAACATCTTTAGTTGCCCCTCAACCAAAAGCCAAGGCACCTTAGCCTTCCACTCAAGCTTTCCCCACCAAGGGTAATTTTAGTAAGAATGTTAAAAAGAAAAAACACAATGCTGACAAGAAGGAGATACTTCAAGCCCATGCCATTAAAGTTCAAACCTTGCAAAATGAACTCGAATCATTGAAATCCCAACTTGCTAATTTAAAAAACAAGTCTTCCCAACCAACTAGTCATGCCGAACTTATACAAGATTCAGGATCATGGGAAGGACCTCCTAGGTCGTTCTATGGCCTCGCACACGATGCCATGGTTGGGGAGTATGTTTTTTCTAATGCACACAATTATAGTCTCACACCAAAATTTGTTACTTGTTTTTACCCTTCTTATGTTGCAGCACAAGAGGCTAGTGTGGCACCCAGAGTTTCTGCCACTAAGTAGGTAATTCAAACTGATGGACTCGCATTTGGTTCAAGTCCTATTACTAGGGCTAGAAGAGCTTGAACAGTCATGCCATAATCTTTTCGTCCTTTCAACACGGAAGAAGAACGCACCTTGTTGGTGAAGGGGGAGGAGACTACTACACCGCAAGTTGCTAGGGCATCAAATCCCCGTGTCCCAAAAGTACATGTACATTAGGAAAACACACGATTTTCCACTAATTAGCTTATGGAGTGCTAACTTCAAATGCATGAAGTGGCACAAAAGCTTGTGAGTACACCATTGTTTAGTTTTTAAAATTTGAAACTAAGCACAAAAGACATAATTACAATACTAGAGGATACCCTGAACACTACATCAAGTCCTTTACCAATCGTTGATCCACATGCTACAGGGGTCCCATCCAACACCTTGGAGAGACATTCGATTGGCTCACGTGTTATAGATGGCGTTTGTAATCTGGTCACTGGTTTTAGCATGGTTAAACTAGTGGGCTCTCCTACCTCTGATTCTACATTCACATATCAAAATGGAGTTAAGAATACCTCGCTTGTGGATTTGTTACTCAGCAAAGGTGATATGGATAGCCATTCTCTCCACAAAGTCTTTCACTCATTTCTGAAGGTGGTGCCTAGTGAAAGAACTTCCATCGCCACCGGAGTTGCCATTGTCGACAATACTGGGTCAACAATCCAAGTGGGAGGACATACACTTAAAGTGGTACTTCTTGATATAGGTGCCCAACTAGTGATTCTTGGAGTTCAATTTGCCAAGAAGATCGGCATGTCTGACTCCAAACTACAAAAATCTATGTGACAGATTCGCATTGCTAGTGGGAGCGTAGAGGAGGTATTCGGGGAAAGCTCGGATTTGATTGCACTTAACTTCAATGAAGGTACAGATCAGGAGCTTTGCTTACAGGTCAAATGTTTAAATCACCAATGCCACCAGTTATGATGTGCTCATTGGGCAAGAGGCCCTATTTCCATCATGTTTCATAATTGACAATTGGTTTGAACATGCGTACTACCGAGTGGATTGGGAGACTAATGGCCACCACCTAGGATACATACCCCTTGATTTACATGGGAACCATAGTCCTATGGCTCACCATTGTATGTTCAAGGAAGCACAAATTATTTCTTACATCGAACAAACTAGCCATGAGTAGATAGAGGGAAATGAAAAGGAAATAGCTTACGTTCAAGCTATTAAAAGCTTGAGGGTGGTTCCTACTCACGTTTAACACGGACAAGAGGTTTTACATAGGTTCAAAGTAGCCCAGGAGCCCTTGGTCAAAGCTCTGTTTAGTTTTAAAAACATGGAGAGCCATGGTGAATCGATTAAACCATATTTCGTCAACTAATCACTTAGACACCACCTAAGGAGAGGAATACATTACTAGAGCTCTTTGGTGGTATTGGTACAAGTCTCGAAGCCCTACTACAGTCAGGGATGGTGGTTCGAATATATTTCTATGTAGACATTGATCTTATTGCAAGGCAAGTGACAACATCAAGAATGATGGAGCTCACAACTAGATTTCCACAACAATTTTCGACCACTGCATGGAAGGCCAATTTCACTTTCTTGCCCTCTGACATACAACTAATTTAGAAGAAGCATATGGAATTACTTGGCCATGTAGACCTCATCTTTTTAGGTTGGGAGTGTCAAGGATTTTCAATGACTGGATTTGGAAAAGGCTTGAGTGACACAAGATCCGGACTCTTCATGGACATGGTACAATTGATCACTTGAACTCAATCCATTTCTCCTACGCTTGGTTATGTAATTGAGAACACCCCTTCTTAGCTTGACCAAAGGGAGAAAGTCCAGGAGCACTACACGCTAGTTAAGCATTACCTTTGGGAGCCCCTCCTACTCGATGCGACACAATGCGGTTCCTATGTGCACCAGTTGCGCAACTAATGGACCAACCTAACACCACTCTCAATTCTATAGTTGGTTTTGAGATACACCATCAAATACCCCGACCTGCAGGTTTCTCACATATTGGATGATCAGTTCTTGCCAACCAGTTACAAGGCAAGAAAAACTTCTTTGGTTTCTAACGAACACAATAAGAAAACCAAAAGGTGCTTGGTCCACCTTTGTCAAACACATGTTTTTCAAGGAGATGGACCAAACCTGGTGTATCGTCATGCTTCAGCCACTTGGGATGAACCAAGCCCAGAAGAAAAAGAAAGGGTTATGGGGTTCCAAGCTGGCACTACTAATCACACTAAAGTGATTAGGTTGGAACGTAACGCTCTATTAGGGAAAGGCATGGACTTGAACTCCCTTACATGGTTGTTGGTAACCTATGTACTCTTTCAAATGTACACAACACTAACACTGATTCAATTAACTTATAATTCTAACGATGTGATCAGATGGCACCTCGACCAAGTACACTTGCCTATCTTTAACACTCTACATTTCACTCTTAATCTTGGGCAAGAGGAGGTACCATGTAATTTGACTCAAGTTGTGTCTGATACACTTGGAGGTACATCAACTTCTGGAAAAACAATTACAACCTTCTACAAATTTGCGTAGTTGGATAGTGAAGAACCCAATACACCATGTTCTTCAAACACACTTTCCAATTCCATTCCATGTGTTTCCAACTACCTTTCCGTTATGGGGAACCAACTCACCAAGAAGGAGAGAGTCCAAGTCATAGACTTATTAATTAAGTACGAGAATGTGTTCGCATTCTCAATGAAAGACTTAAGTAGGTGTAAGACCATGCAGTTCTCTATAGACCTTATAGATGAAACATCCATCTATCAAAGGAGGCATAGGTTGAGCAAGCATGAGTGGAAACTAGTAGATGAAAGATGCAAAGAGCTCCATGAGGCTAGTTTCATTCAGCCATCAACTTTTGAATTTGTAATCGTTATAGTAATGCTAGCAAAGAAGGTTTAACTGGATTATGGACTGAGAAAAGGATGTGCGGGGATTATAGGACTTTGAACCTAGTTACACGTCAAGACAGGTACCCCATGCCCATCCCTTAAAAATTGTTTGATAGCATTCGAGACTCAAACATCTTCACAATTGTGGATTTAAAGCAAGGCTTCAACCAGATTATGCTCACTCTAAAGGATCACAAGAAAACAACATTCCATGGAAACAACAAGTTGTGGGAATGGCTTGTGATGCCTTTTGGATTAAAGAATGCATGTGTCTTCTTTCAACGAGTCATGGATTAGGTTCTCGAAGGGGCATATTTCTTGAAGTGCTACATAGATGATGTCCTAGTGCATAACAAGGGACTCATGTAACATTTAGCTCATCTTGTGGAATTATTCAAGAGGCTCCATGAAGTAATATGAAGATCAATCCTAAAAAGTGTGAATTTGCTGTCACCTCAGTAATCTACTTTGGACACAGAATTTTGCCAAATGGTATTATGGTTCATTGGGCTAAAATAGTACCCATTTTGGAGATGCCTAATCCTACTGATGTTCACACATTGAGGAGTTTAATCCGATTATGTAATTACTACAAAATTTATGTCCAAGATTTCAGTACTATTGTTCATCCTCTTTATGCATTGTTAAAAAAGGATGTTGCTGGGACATGGAATGATGAAGCTCAAGAAACTTTCAACACACTCAAGGAAAAGCTTTCAGAGTTCCCCATTCTAAGAAGACCTGATTTCAACAAGGTCTTCATTTTACACACTAACTAGAATGCTCTTAGTATTGGAGCTATTATTGGCTAACATGATGAGGAATGCAAGGAATATGTTATCGCCTATGCATCCTGAAACAACAACAAGGCTGAAAGCAACTACTTTTCATACGAGGGGGAGTGTTTTGCTATTGTATGGGCCATCATACATTTTAGACCTTATCTTTATGGCACCAATTTCATTTTATATACCGACCATTAACCTATCAAGTGGTTGATGACCAATGATAAGCTTATTAGTAAGTTAACTCGTTGGGCGCTTATATTTCAAAAGTATGAGTTCAAGGTTATTCACCGACTTGGTATTACACATTAAAACGCGGATACCATGTCGCGAAGACCCTTCACTACCTTTGAAGATTTATCAGAAGCCAGGCAAAACTTCGACCATATTCTAATAATACATGTATCTGATGCATCTAATTATTTTACACTACTATAATGTAACCTAGTTGAAAATCCCATTGTGGATATATGGGAGGATTTGGACACTTTGAGGTTTCTTCAACATGGGGAATACCCTCCCCAAGTTACATCAAATCATTAGGATTGCATACAGCAGCGGTCTAATGTTACTTATGGAGGGACAATCACCTTGTACGATGCTTACCACAAGGTGACAAAGTGGTTCCTCCACCACATGAACGGCTTAGTCTTGTTCAAAAGGTACACTCAGAGCTTGGACACTTTGGAATTAAGCGTACTTATAGCCTTCTTGCTCCTCATTACCATCGGAAAGGTTTGTATGCTCAAGTCCGAAACATCATTGCTAGGTGTGAACAATGTGATAGGGTGAGAATTTCTTTCTCTTCTCGACAACTCATGCTTTCTTCACTTCCTATTTAAGGCATGTTCTATAACTGGTCATGTGATTTAGCTTGAGAGTTACCACGGACCTCCAAGGGTAATGTTTACATCATGATTATGATTGAGCATTTTTCAAAGTGGGTTGAGCTTGTTGTGTTACCGGACAAGTCATCACATAGCACCAACCAAACTTTTTTACAACAGGTCCTTAGTAGGTTTGGGGCTTGTGCTAGATGCCTTATTGATCAAGGATCAAAATTCAAGGGAGAATTCCAAGACCTATTTGACCATGCTCTCATTGACCATCATCGAACTTCAAGAGATCATCCCCAAGCTGATGGCCTTGTAGAAAGGATGGTTCAAACGTGCAAGAAAGGACTTTGGAAAATTTGCCTAATTAGGAACAAAGAGGATTGAGACTTAGCCCTCCCTTACATCGCCATGGGTTATAGGATGTCCAAACACGCCTTTTTGTTTCATTTCTCTCCTTATTTTTTACTTTTTGGGAGACATCCCATTCCACCTTCTTCCATTGTTGCACAAATGGACCAAGTTGTGGACTTGGACTCCCCATCCACTTGGATTAGGGTCATTACAGAAAGGGCTGCTCTATTTAGGAGGGTTATGCCCATGGCCATGGAGAACTTGTCCATTGCATAACATCGAGACACCTTACGGTATGCACACACATGAGGTGGTAGTTACAAACCTAAGGTGAGACGATTTGATGTTGGTGATTTTGTGTATTTCCAACGGCAACCCAATGATACTCTAGACACTTCTTCCAGTCGCACTATCTTGTGGATTAAAGCAATCAGGCCTTTAGGTGTGTTGGAGTTGCAAGGAGCTAACGGACGCACAATTCGGGATCATTTTAAAAATTGTGCGCCTTGCCATCTACCAAACTTAGATCCTACCATCATCACGTTGACTTGGATTCCTCCACTTGATTATCCATGTTAGGTATGTCAGAGGACAGACGATGCTAATCAGATGTTGCTTTGCAATAACTGTAACGGTGGTACCATCTCTTCTGCCTCAAGCTAAAGCTCACTCAAGTTCCCACCGACAATTGGTACTGTTCATCATGTTCTCCTATAGCACCTTGATTCCTACTCAGACCATGCCACACTTTTCCTGGCTCAAGTCTGGGGGGGGATACATGAGAATTTCATCTCAGTTTCCTCTTGTGCATTCTATATATATGTGCATGCATCTCTTTTTGGTTGATTAGTTTATACCTTTGACTAGCTTTAATCTTTTTGTTTAGTAGAATTTACTATGGATTTACACCTTTACGACACCGTACGTCACAACACTACACGTCACGACACTGGGTCATTTTGTGATCTTCATTTCATCTATTTTGGTTATGTTTTTATGTCACATTTGTCTCTTATTACATCATTGCACATTGTTATTGTGTGTGCATTGTTTTCGTTATTATTTCCTTGCGATGGTTTGGAGAAGTTTTGTTATCATTGTTTTGTTGTGAACTTTGAAGTGCTTCGAACATGTTCTTTTACATTATTTCTTTGCGCATTAAGACACTATTAATGGTTCTTGCTTGTGGATTGTTGTCATTAGCACGAGTTTTGTGTTGTTTTGTTGGGTGTGATGTTTCATTACACAACATCTCTTCCAATTTTGTCCTCAAGTGTTGTGGGTCCACAATATCTTTATGACTTTAGTGTTGTGGTTGTGTGTATGTTTATGGCAATTTCCATGGCTTTTGTGTTTTTTTTGCATTATAGTTATTCTTACATCGTGATTATTTTATGCCATGGATTTTTTTGTTTTTGTGCAGTCTTTTAGGTGGTTTTAATGTTTTTTGTAATTTATGTTGTTTACAGGTTTTTGGTTTTATGATTGCAATCACACAAACATTGTCGCAACCCCACTTTGGCCAAGTGTGGGGGTGAAGCCCAACACTTGGAAAAGTTGGAGATTTGGAGTCCTCTGGGATTTCCAAATGTTCGGAGCTCGACAGCAAGGCCCAAAACACCTCACATTGAAATTTTCTTAGTATCATTGGAAAGGTCTTGAAACGTAGATATCGAAAATGGCCTCGCATTGGCCATTCAGACATCTGCAGCCCAAGTTATGGGCAAAAGAAGGGTTGGGAGTCAAATTGGCAATTTGACTCCCAACCACTAAAAGTCAAGAAGCGACCCTTTCCTGACGTCGCCTTAGGAAGTGCAACATGGCGTTGGAAAGATCTCGACAAGGGCTACAACTTTGGTTTAGACCTTGTCGCGATCAAACTCCACAGTCGGGAGTTATGGCCGTTCAAAGTTCCAGGAGTCCAGTCGGGACAGTTTTGGGATTCCATTTCGGGAGTCCCAACAAAATGTGCCATTTGGGTGTAGCCTCGGCGGCGAGCTGCAGAGAATACTATAGGGAATAAGGTGGTGGCTTACCACTGAGTCCGGGCCGTGGTGAGTCTTGTGTGTCCAAGTGCCCGTGGCAAGTCCCAACACCCAAGGGTGTCTAGAATGCTAAACTAACCTCTTGTGGTTGGTTTTTGGATGCAGATTCACACAAGCAAAACTAGTCCGTCTTCCTAGTCTAATCCCTAGGCTCCCAACTCGACCCTCTACCCCCTTTTAAGAGTTGGAAGTCGGGAGCATGCCGCTAAGTCACAATTTCCACAACTTAACTTTGAGAAACCCTCAAGTGGGTTTCGCCCCGTGACTTAGGAGCGCGTCAAACATCTATGTAGATTTTACATGGATTTCATGTGTTTTTGCAAGTATGTACACTTTTATGTTTTATTTCATGTTTTTATTTTCATATGTATGTGTTGGTTCTTTTCTTTTCTTTTCTTTTCTTAAATATGGAGTTTAGAGGTAGTGTGTATGTGTATTGTGTAGGTGTTTGTGTGGTTGTAACCACACAAAAATTCTTCTAAATTATTCATTATTCCTTCCTTTTGTTTTGTTTTGTTTTGTCTTGTTTTTGTGCAATGTTTAATGGTCCTTCTATTCAATTTTGTTTTGGTTTTACATGTGATCATACTAAGTTTTGTTTAGATTCTACATCTAATGTCAATAATTTAATATGTTCAATTGATTGTTGTGATATTTTTGTTGATTCTGTTGGTAGTGGTCAATTGTTTGTTAATTCTTCTTTTGTCTCTGAAAATGTTTCTAAATTCCTTGAGTTGGATGTTCATGTATGTAATCCCAATGTGTTTAATCAATTTTTTTATCCTCACATTTCTTTGGGCTTGGATAGTATGGCATCCTTTCAAGTTCATATTTTGAAGATGATGTTTATGTGCATCCTTTTACATTTGGTGTTATTTCTTGTGCATCTAATTCTATTATGTGTCTTACTTCTATTATTGCATCTGTACATTTGATTGTCAAATGACTCCTCTTTCCAATATTAGCGATGCCATGGTTTTTGGATTTAAAGTTGGAGAGGGGACAAAGTTTGATTCTCCTAATAAGGATCATGTTCTAAAAAGTTGATTTCTAGATCTTGATGAAAAGGAAGTTGATGATGTAAATAAAGGTGGGACCAGAAAGTTAGCAAACATGCCAAACTATGGGTGAGAAATGCATTTAATGAGTGGAAAGTCTTCCACATTTTTGATACAACAAGATTAATTATTGATATTTTAGAAGATGAATATTTTGTTGAGAATCTAATGGATATGTTTTTTGTTAATGGGTAGAAATCTCTAGACTAATCAGTTCCATAGGCCTCTTAGTGATTATTAATTATTAGTGGTAGACTTTTTGTCCCTTATCAAACTAGTGGGATTAGATAGCTCAAGTTAACGAATGGTTGGGGGTAATCGATGCAATCATCTAATAGATTTCTAGGAAGGGATTAAGATAAGGGCTCTATTTTCTAAAGGTCAATGTGGGCCTTGTGTGTGATATGTGGGGAAGGGTGATAGAGGAAGTGAAAGAGGATGAGGGAATGATACTAGATATTTGTGTGGGATATGTAGAACTTTCTTTAGAGAGTGCTGGGAGAAATGGAGAAAGATGTACATACTTGATATGTGATTTAATGAATGATGGTTGAAGGATTCGAATATCTTGTGGTACATTGTTATTGTACTAAGTGTGGAAGGTAGAGTAAGGTATGTTATGTAAATAAGATGCTTCTTGGTGTTGATATTTTTGCATTTTTTTAGGACAGAGAGTATTGGGTTGACCATGGGTAGTTTCTAGAGCAACAAGCTATTGACTACCATAGAAAGGTAGTAGCCAGTCCTTGGGTGGTGGGAATTGGAAGAGGAGCAAATTATTACATTACCCCTTGTAGGCTAAAAGGCATTGCTATAGGTAGCAAACATGAGCTCAAAGGGAAGACAATTGGTTATAGAAGGTACAAAATAAAAGGGACTTTTCAAGGGTTATAGGTGGTAGGTAAAACCTAGAGAACCTATAGGCATGGGGAAGGAGGGATAATAGTGGTAGAAAGGTTTACAAACCCCCTAGGCCATATCATGAGGGCGTTAAAAGTATTACAAAACTAGTGAAAGTAACTATTCCCAAGTTTTCCCTCCTTTTTTCATAGTACTCCTTTCCTTGTGTCATATTCCCTACTCCCTAGATGAGATTATTTATAAGAAGGTAGGTTTGGTCATAGACAACAGACCTTTATTTGCCTTATTTTTTGTATGACCTCTTGCTTACTATTTGAATAATTGAAATAAAATAAGCTAGGGAAAGTAGTTTTTTACATGCAGCCATAAGGTGTCAACCTTATCCTTTAGTCTTACCCCCTAAAGGATGGTAACGATTAGGAGTTGCAATTTTTGCCCTTAACATTTTCATCTTTTGTTTTGTTAGTAACAAAAAAAATGGTAGTGTGTATCCTCCAACCAAGTAATTTGTATCTTAATATTTTGAATTTATTGTATTTTCAATTGTGGTTTAGTGTTTAGGTTTTTATGGCATTTTCCCAAACCCAAAAATTATGAAGATAATTATGTTGGTTGCAGATTTTGATTATTATGTGCCTTCGGAATTTTTTAATTTGAAAAATCCAAAAGAGTTTTCCTTTACATAAAATATGACCACCTTTTTACTTCCATCTTTTTATTTTCATTCTTTATTTTCAAGTTTTGTGGGTTGTACATGCATACTAATAAAATGTTGTAACTATTAATTTGGGAGTTGAATATACAACCCTAAGCCTTTTTTTTGGAACATTGGTTTTTCATTTATTGTCTATAGGTATTATGTTTTACACAAATTTTATTGTCCACATTTTGATTTTTTAATTTTTTTTTGGCAACATCTAATTTTTTATACAAGGTATTGGACAACTAATAAAGTAGAGGCATCAAATATGGATTGTGTGAATTGGTTAAACACCTTGTGTTTCTTTTAACATTTTCACGGATGTTAAGTACCATCATGTGAAACTTATGGGTGATGAAACAATTTTGTAGTCTTCAATAACCAATTTTGGAAAAAATATTATGCAATCAAATGTGTTGTATTTTGAAGTGGAGCACAAAATGTTAAAACAAGAAATGTGTTTGCCTACTTTTCCATATGCCAATTTTTTCACTACAACAATGATGCAATTTAATATTTCCATTAGTAAATGGTGACATTAAAAATTTATCATACACCAATAAAACTTAACACACATTCAATTTCAATTTGTGGCCTTGGAATTCCAAGGATTTGTTTAGCAATGAAGCCAATGTTTGGGAAATAATTCTCTTGTTTGTGCCACCAAGAAAGGGGATCAACATATGTAACAAGAATTATAGATAGCCTCACGAACAAAGAAATTTTCTTAACAACAAGGGCATGTCAAAACTTTTCAATATGTGTTCCAACACCAAAAATGTTATTATATTTGTTATTCATAATTGACAAAATTTGTTGAAATATTTTTTTGAAAAAAAATTCCAATAACTTGGTTTTTAATATTCTAGGATTTCAACAAGTAACAATAAGTAGAGAATGTATATTGAGTTTATGAAGAAAGATCTAGTAGGTCAGTGGTTGCAACTATCATTGTTCCCATAAAGAATGGAAGTTCAATTCTTCTTGTTTTCGATAGTCTTTCTTTTTTCAAATTTTTTTGGGGGAATTATTTTATGCGAAAGCATACCAATAAGTAAGATTTTTTTTCAATTATATCATTAGATCCCTCAATTGATCCATCAATTGTTGTTGCATATGCTTGGACATTAAGGTTTAATATGTCTAACTATGTCATTAGAAGAGGAATTATTGCTATTGCATTCTATTGAAAAGCAAAATAAATAATATCCTCACTTCCCACATAAATCTCCACAACCCATGAAATGAAGATCCAACACAATGATTGCAAGCATGTTGTGAATCTAATATATGTAGATCATATGTTGTTAGGAAATGAAAAAAAAGGTTTTATCACCTTAACAACTTTAGTTCGCATGTTTATTTGGAAGAAGACCTTGGCATCAAATGGGTTAGGGGTCTCAATTCCATCAACAACTTATTTCATCTCAACTTCCCTAACTAGTGTTAAACTAATAGACATGATTAAGGCATTAAATAATATCATACGACCTCATGATTGGTTCATTGTGTAGGTTGTGACAGCAAGGTCATGACACACAGACACACACAATTGCCTTTAGTGCAACTACATATGCTTCAACCTTTGGAACCATTTGTTCTATTAGCCATTATTGTATTTTGCCCATAACATAAGATAATTGCATTTTCAAACTTTAATGCCTCTTCAAACATTAACACTTTATTATTGAATTTGGTATTCATTTGAAGTTTCAAATTTTGATGTTGTAGCCCATTTCAACACATGCCTTTTGCCATTCTTGCCTACCTTTTCTTGATTTTTTTCTCCATATGATTGGGTCCATTCACAATTGACATTCCAAAAAGAATGTCCAGTTTTGAATGGACTCCAATTGACAATTTTGGGTTTTTTCTTATTTACATCATTATAATTGTAATGGGTAATGATCTCATGTCAACTTAATTGTTATTATTATTTGGATAATATATCAATGTCCTTTTGAATCTTTTAAACCATGTGTCTTAACTACCCTTTATTTTTAAATATTCAAAAGGAATGCATAAAATAATGCAATTAAAAAAAAACATACAAAGACATATCTCCTTTTATGCAAATACATGTATATTGGGTGAACTTCATAAAAAAAAAATCATATCAAAATTTCCAATACTTGAAATTTTGAACCAAAGGACTACAAAGGAAAATGATTTTGTTACCATTTAGTTAGTTTTTTATATTCATTAAACTTAAATTTGATGTTTTAGGCACAAGTCACAAGTGCAAATAATAATAATGCAAATAATTTTTTGTTGTTCATACAAATTTATTTACACATTTTTTGCATTTTTTTTGTAAACAAAAATATTGATGCACATGTGAAAAATCACCAAGACCACACAAATTATCTTAACTTGGATTATTCATTTTTCCCCACTTAAATTTGTCTTGGGTGTAAATGTCATTTGTAAAATTTATAGTGGAAAAAAAGTCTTATGATCCTTTTACCTTTTTTGGGATTCCAAACCATGAATGAACCCAATTGTCTTCTATAAACTAGCTTGGGCATTCTTTATGTCAACATGTTTCAAGGTTAAAATTTAACCTTTTCATCATTTGTAGTGCATTGGCAAGCTTTAAAAATAATGTGACCAAAACAAATGCCTTCATAAAACCTTGGAAGTTTCAAAGGATGATAATCAACATTGGAATGAAATGATGTCACCATCAACATCGAGTTGTTTCTTTCATTTTTCACATAATCAATCACACAACTTATCAAATAAAAAAATTCAAATTGCAAGTGCCCAACCATGGGATATCATTTGGTTTCATGCATTTCAAATAACCAACAATAGTGTGCACATGGGTAGAAGATGCATTCAAATAGTGGATTATTAGGACAAATGTGTGGAAACATCACTTCTAGACATCTAGATATTGAAACTTGCAAAAATAGTCATTATAAATGCAAGATGAAATAACACATGTAGGTTCATAGTTTTTATGATCATTGTAGAAATTGCTTCTTCCACCAAAGTAGAGTGAAAAGGAAACATGAGGGCATTGGCATAACATTGAACTTTGTAACCAAATATATTCACAAGTGGAAAGGAACATGTAACCTTTACATACATTTAGCATTAGATCTTCAAGAAATTCCAATCACATCTCATCACCTTTTTTATAAGGATTCGAAGTTCCCAAAAATGCAGTGATTATGCACCCACTTGGTCCATTCCTTTTCTTCCTTAGCTAGCAAGTGTGATTTACCTTAACAATTATATTAGCAAGGAAGATTTTCCTATGAACAAACAACCTAGGATGTGCATAGTCAATGTGGGTTTTCATAGGAGTAATCTTGTTAATCTTGTTGTATTTGATAAGGCATTTCCTTTGAATACATAATTGGACATTATAATATTGCCATCTACTTATTTTACTTTGCAAATAATACATCATACTATTGCAAGTTTATGAAATCCATAAGTAAGTTGTCATTAATAATTTAAAAACCACAACAAATAAATGTTTGATTATGTGGCTTCGAAAATGCAATTTGAGATTGTATAATTGCAAGCTACATAACTTCAACATTAAAAAATTAATTGCAACTTTCACATATGCACGTCCTCAACATCTTTACAAGCTATCATGCACAATCAATATTTGTGTAACCTTGTCAATAAATTCAATTGTGCAAACATCTTTTTTAGCCATCACATAAGACATGGACATAACGCTTAATGCCATACAAAACACATGATTATAACACAAAAATGCAAAGAAAAGTGAGTTGTGAACCCCTAACAACTTATTTATTACTTGCATACAATCACAAGTGCATGGAAGAGTTCCAAATTGTAAAACAAATGCAAAAAAACACAACACTGAAAATGAGCTTTCAATAAAAAATTAACCAAAAGAAAATTGGGCAAAATTGAAGATTGGAAGCAAAAGAAAATAAGAGCTCACCTTTGAGAAATTTTGTAGGTGAAGTGAAATGCATGCAAAGATTAAAGTGTCAACAAATAATGTTCAAGGCTACAATGCAATGTTGAAAACTTCATGATCAAAGTGCAATGTTCATAATGGTAGTGTAGAGTGCAAAACTCCAATGCAAGAGAAATTAAACAACCTAATAACTAAACAATAAGAACTCTTACTTGATTTCAGTAAGGGGAAGTTACAAAGGTGCCCACCACTTCACCACTCAACATCGACCATAAACATTTAGTGTTAGAGCTTGTCACAAAGTGAAAAAAACATTTCAACTTCTGTCATTATAAAAGTGACAACAACGAACTATAAATTAACAAAAAATCTTAAACCCAAATGAAGAGATTCATATTCCAACCCATTAAATTTTAATTATTAAACATACATGTGCATAAGTATATCCAAGTACCCTTTAACTCCTCAAATAAATATGAATAGATCAAATTTTCATTACTAATGTTAAGCAATGAAAATAAACAAAAACTTAGTAATAATGGCCTTTAGATATCAATAGACAATGATTATTAGTTGATATAAGCTTCATTAAATACTAGTGTAAACCTGGTGCATAATGCACCCGTCGAGCAAAAAAAAAAAAGAAAAGGTCCGGGCAGTTTAATTGACACAAAAAACAAAATCCATCAAAAAAAAAAGGGTCTGGGTAGTTTAACTGACACAGAAAACAAAACCCAAAAAAAAAAAGGTCCGG
>Ga0116231_10007854_pt1 | contig 19174 bp, 15 predicted proteins | sample S1TSphgellanicum_2_FD_89695 | JGI IMG/M metagenome (GOLD analysis project Ga0116231, IMG submission 89695) | Host-associated microbial communities from peat moss isolated from Minnesota, USA - S1T2_Fd - Sphagnum magellanicum MG | ecosystem: Host-associated > Plants > Peat moss > Unclassified...
GTTCTTTATATTTTTCCAATTGCTGCTAAACACCAATTTCCATCAGATCACACTGGGCCAGAGTGATTCAGCACTCGTCGGCGCACCATCCATCCATTGGATGCCTGAACACCGATTTCCATCGGATCACACTGGGCCAGAATGATTTAGCACCCACCGGCGCACCATCCATCCACTGGATGCCTGAACTTGTTGTGGATGAACTTGAACCTCTCCCATGCCCAGCCCGCCCGTGCTGGCCCACCGTCACTCACTGACTGACTGACTTGCTGAATTAATATATTAGATGTAACTCATGCAATTATGTTGCAACTACGTCATTGCAACTATTATACCACTATGTTACAACTACTTTATCACTATGTTATAATACTTATGTTGTTGCATTACAACTATCATGTCACTATGTTGTAACTACATATGCAACAATGTGTTGATGTGACAATGATCTATTAACAAATCATCAATGGACATGTGAGAATTTTAAATTTATTTTGATATTTAATATCTTTAATAATTTTAATGTATATCATTCAACTTAGGGCCAATAAAATATTAACATGTGGCACATAGCTTTATAGGTACATAATCTTAAGATAGGTAGGCATCACTACTTACAATTCTTAGGCTAGGTAGGTAGGTCATTTGGGATAATCATATTTTATTTTGGGTTTCCCTTTTAAGGCCAAACCTTTTGTTATTGGCTTATACCAAATGTCATTGGTTTTTTAATTCTCCTAATGCACTTATATATTTTACAAACTTGAAAGGAAGGACAAATAATGTGGAATAAAAAAATTAATTGCATCCCAGTTGCAACTCATTTACACTTATTATAAAACATGCCAATGAGTGAACATTTAAGCTCTTAGAGAGTTTCAGATCCTAATACATTGTCCCTTGCCTTTCAAATGCAAAAGGTTATTTTAGACCTTGCTTTAGTGCACTTACAATTGGTTAAATAACTCAAAAAAAACACAAGTGAAGATTTGTAAGTGAGACGTGCTAGGATTGTCTCGGTCCCTGAACATCCAAAAAAAAATGTATAAAGGGCCATGAACTATGGAATTATCTACTTAGTCTGGAGGTGCAGTCACCTGATCAGATCCTCAACTTTTGAAAGAAACCTACAAAGTTGTGCCGTCAATTCCGCCAAAGTATGGAGCTTTCTCACTGCGCAAAGCACGGACTGATTTGCTCTTCTGTTGCAGGGATGAGGAAATGCTTGCAGCATACAGCTCAGAAAGGAAGTCCCAGTTGTACATCCGAGAGAATAGGTTCCCTAACCTGAACCTGACTATTTGAAACTGCTAGATCTTGCAATACAGCCATGTAGAAGCATGAAATCTGCCAAAGGATATATGCAAAGCAATTTTAAATACAATATTGAGTCCAAAGCTCATGACACCTGCTCTGATTTGTTATCAGTCTCTCTCCAGGTTCAAGATTTGGAAAAGCTAAATATTAAGGAAGTCTGATGAAGCATTAAATTTGAGCATTCCTTGGTGGTACTACATTTCCGGTAGGAATTTTGGTGTTGGAATTGTAGAAAGAAGAGATAACACTCCCCGCAGGATGTTTGTAGAGGGAGTTTCAAAGGAGGAGGGTGAAAGTGCATGTTTTAGCATAGTAGAAGATGAGAATCTCATGGGCCCTGTGGATGCCCCTGCAGTGCTTGATGATCTTGAGCTTGGTGATGAAGAATCTGCTGAGATCAAGGGATGGCGAGGCAAATTGAACAATTCAAAGTCCTCCTTCTACATCACCCCTTTGTGAATACATCAATGGTGAAGGTATCCGAGTCCACCACAGAAAAACCTAATTCTCTTTCTCATCAATAGCGCATGTCAACTTTGCTTATGTCTTTGAGATCATCACTTATTATGAGTGCCAGACTATAAAAGAGATGGCATGGATGTAACTACAGTGCTACAAAGACCATGCCTTATCTGTGACTGCTGTGTTCCTACACATGACACTGCGGAATCATTGCCAGCCATGTGAGAAGTTGCAGGTGCAGGACATTGAGTATACATTGTTTGACCATCATTTGACTTCCGAGAATCTATGTGAGCATATGCAAACCTTGTATAAGACTCACATATCCAATTGCCACAAGCACTATAGACACATTTGCATTGGTGTGCGTTTTCAACCAGATACAGTATGCAATCTCTAATCATTGGTTTTATTGCTATGGCAACTGTACAATCCTGATCACATGTGGTCTTTGATTGCAAAGCCCTTGATGAAATTTGGGACAAAGTTCCTGAGGTGAGGGGGTTTGTCAAGGTTACCACATTTTTTATATTACTTTGCCCTCTGCATTCCTTAAGGTTGAAGATCTGCTTATGTGATGCAAAGCTCATGTTTTTGCTGTAGGTACTTGTGAGTGATGGATGATTTTATTTTGCGGTACTACAATTTTGAAAACACCATGTTTATCAATGGAAACAGAATTTTTGTGAAGAATCCACAGAATGGGCTTGCCGTCAAGCCTTTCAGAAAAGCTCACATGAACCACGCCACCACAGACCCAAGAACTATTGGTGCTGTCACCATATCTGTGCAGGACAACCTCAGCAACCTTGACCATTGAGGATGGAAGGGTTACTCCGACCAGCATAATGAGAGAATTCAGAAGGCAATCCTGAACTTTTTTGGTAGTGGAATAGTGATTGCCAATCATCCAGCTATGTCTTGCAAAAGAGATTGGTTTTGTGTACTCCTTCGGAAAATTTACAGTAGAGGATACATAAGTCCTTTGCTAGAACTGCAGTTTCTTGTGACACGAACATGGAACAAGCTGCAGAAGTCTCCAAGGTTGTGAGTGGACAAACAATATTGACGATATGCAGATATGAGCATTCAAACATTTTAGACACAAACTCCATTCCTTAATCTGTAATCACACTCGAACAACCTACTGGGATGCCGTTCTCCACTGTGGTCACAGTTGGTAGAGTTGAGAATCAACGGCAAAAGCATAGAGAATTTGATGATGCAATCCAGGAAAGATGATTTGATCGATGGAGAGCAAGCGAGCAGTATCTGGTCAATCTTGTTTCTGAAACGTTCTAGAGATTCTGTAAAACCCTAATCATATCCTAGCCCTAACAAGGGGCAGACGTGCAGAGTCCAGACTCCACAGGTATCATCAATCATTGAAACAAGATGCACTTGGATCTTCATTCCGTACACAGATTTGTGCGCTCGACAGATCTATGTAACGATTTCTTAGTTTTGACTTCGATTCAATTTAGGTGAAGTATCAAAGAATTTTATCTCACGGGCCTGCCAGCGTTCAAAGATTTTCTAGGATTCGGACTCTGTTTGGAGGATTTTGGTGCTGTCGCTAAGGAGATCCTGCCGTAGGAAGTGCAGCTTACGACACAATCGTATTGGTGCATTGGGTGAAGTTGATTAGCAAGTTATAAATCATCACAGAACTGGGCTCGAAGGTTTTGTGAGCATAGACACCATTCATGCGAGTGGTGTGAAGCGCGGAGGGAGTAGCGATGAGCTTTTCGATGCACAAGAGAGGCCGCCGTAATAACCCTGAAACACATTTTCCTGTTTTGTTTCTTCAGGTTTCACATCGGCCAAGACGCGCCAATCATCTTTTCAGCTGTTTCTTAGCTACTTAGTTCGCAATCGACTGAAATACGAAGAATCAGTTCATGGACACTACAGATTCGCGACTTAGGGTTTTCCTGAAATTCAGACATCCTTGCCCGCATTAGGATATGGTGCGAAACCCCTTAGTAAAAGCTTGTTTTTTCTTCGCTGATATAGGTGATGGAGATCAAGATGGGGTGGAGGGGGAGCCGAGAAAGTTGGCGAGAAAAGTTGCAGAGCATTACAGTGCTCGGACCAATCAGACTCGTGAGGAACGGGAGGCGAGTCCTATAATCTATCTGAAAAAGCTCAACAATTGGGTAGGTCCAGAACCTAACCAGCGCACCAAGCCTCTTTCAACAGGCGTTGAAGGACTGTCTGCAAAGCTTTCCTTTTGTCAGGATTTTAATCTCAAAGCTGGCAGATACAATTTGCTCAGAGTTGCTGGGTGCCTCCTGTAGCAAAATCTCATTCAGTCCTTTTTGACTTGGGCAGATCAAGAGTGTTCTTATTCAGCGGTACACAAAACCTGGAGATGCAGTTTTAGATCTTGCTTGTGGAAAGGTGAATCTCTTTTTTTGTTTTCCTGGCATCTTTACAGTTTCTCTCCTCTATGAACTCAAGACAATCTGGCCATGCTATGTATACATCTTATTGTTTTTGCCTACCCAGTGTTCTCTTGAATCAAGATTCACACTTACAAGGAACACAAAACCTTGAATAGACATGCCACATCTGCTGTCCACAAGCTGAGATTATTGCCCCATGTGCTGAGATCTGAGCTTTATTGGAAGGTAGCCTACATTGTGAGATTTCAGCATGCGGGTACAAAAACATTCAAAAGTGGTTCAATTTAGAGCCTACATTAGGTGTTGATGCCAGCATATGCAATTGCTAGTAGGGGACATTTCATTCATGGTTGGGGATGTTTTGACAAATCTAGTAGATGTGCTGTCAATACTACAGAGTGGTGATCAGCTCACTACAATTTATTTCTGCAATTACACAAGTTGTGGTTGTACAGGGAGGAGACTTGATTAAGTGGGACAAAGCATCAATTGGCTACTATGTTGGCATTGACATTGCTGACGGCTCGGTAAGTGAGATAAACAATGTAGATCTCTGAGAACAATGTTCATATGTTTGCAGTTGCCATAGCTTGGGGTATTCAGGGATTAAATTCTCTGACCTGTTGGCATGACAGATAGAGGATGCCCGAAACCGGTACAATGGTGAAACTGACCATGCTCGAGGGCGGAGAGGTCACAAATTTCGAGCTCGCCTCTTATGTGCAGATTGCTTTGAGGTGCAGCCCCTTATTTTCCACAGTCTCATGTGATCTCTCACTACATTTGCCACTCACTAGCCTGCGGAATTGGTAGACAATAGCAGAACTGTCATTACTTATGGACATGGTGGGTCTAGGGTAAACTTACTGGCCACAGGGGCTTTACAACCACAGGTCAATGAACATCCACCAGAGTCTATGGTCACCGGTGGTGATGCTCTAAACCCATTGAGCAGAAGTATCTACACATGTATTGTTCAGTCACTGAGTCACAATTCTGATGGCAGTCTCTGGTGTTGATTATCATCAGTAAAATGTCAAGTCCTGCACTGGCATGCCTCAAAATCTTACTTTCAGTATGATTAGACTGTACATGCACTGACCAACTTGAACCTGCCATGTGGGAGCAGGTTGATCTTGGACCCGCACTCAAGGACGATGCACCTTTTGATGTTTGCAGTTGTCAAGTGAGCAATTTGAAGAACTTATGCATCTATTACTTGCCCACAATCCACCTCAGAGGGTCTTAATGCATTGAAGCTTGTGTTGCATCTTTCAATATGAGACTTGGCATTTATGATGTGTGTTTGGATGAGCAGTTTGCACTACACTACTCATGGTCCACAGAAGAACGGGCACGCCGAGCACTGCACAATGTCTCTTCACTGCTACAGCCAGGAGGTTACTTCATTGGTACAATGCCTGATGCCAATGTGATTGTCCACAAGCTTCGCGACGGTATGTACACATCTGTCCAAGCACCCCACTAAGCTTATTTCAAAGCAATGTCTTGCACAGTTCAATTTCAGGTGATCTTTTAGGGTTTTTTTCCAGTGCCCTGTCTTGTTGATGCTTAGTGTGTATGGTGTTTTTGTGCAGCTGAAGGACTACAGTTTGGAAACAGTGTTTATGAGATTCGATTTGATGACCACTTTAGGGATAAGGTGGATCACAAGGCTTTATCTGAGCCATATAAACTGCTGTTTTTATGTATCACATTCATATGGGGTAGATGGTGGTTTTCTTATTTACTGAGTCAAGAGAGTGCTTGTGGAATTGCAGCGCTTTCCCTCATCACAGCCATTTGGGATTCAGTATGAGTTCCATTTGCAGGTGTTTCTCTTCTCCCCTTTTTCCAATCCTCAGCTAAATTTCTTCGACTTGCTGTGTTTTCTGTTCTCTGAAGAGGAGTGAGCATAGATTTTTCTGTACTTATCACACCAGCTTTCTCAACAGCACTTGTCAAAGGCACAACAAATGGGGAATCAAAAATTAATGAACTCTTATGTGTCTCTCTGATGGATGTGCTTTTGTCATTTATATAGGATGCTGTGGACTGCCCAGAATGGCTTGTTGCCTTCCCCAATTTTCAGGCTTTGGCAGGAGAGGTGAACTCATAGAGCTGAATGTGTTTTCAATAACTTGAATTGAGCTTTTGACAAGGTCTCCTATTTGCTTCTTGGTTGCATGCAAAGTGGATTTATCTGTTAGTTGGCTTGACTTGTGCATGCAGTATGGATTAGAGCTTGTGTTGAAGAAGAACTTCCACGACTTTGTGCATGAATATAGCCAGGTCCCTGACTTTGCTGACTTGATGAGGAAACAAGGAGCTTTGGGTGACCCATGTACGTGTGTGCTTTCCAGCCACTCCCAGTTAGTTTCTTATGCTGCATTTCTAGAATGTTTATCCTGGGTACCTTTTGAATTCCACATGTTCAGTTTATTGCATATTGCATTTTGGAGCAGACATGAATGGACAAATCTTTTGCTACCTAGAGCATCCCAGAATCAATGACTCAAATGATGAATTTTCAACTGGCTGAAATAATTATTGTCTGGATGTGTGCAGCAACAGGAGCTACCATATCAGATGAGGAATGGGATGCTGCATACATCTATCTTGCTTTTGTTTTCCAGAAGGTAATTCAACTTCAAGTCTGGCATATTTTTGCATTGAACATGTTCAGTTTGTGGTTCACAAACATATGAGTTGTACCTTTCTGAAATCCAACTTTGTGAAGGCCTTCTAGCCAGCTATCTGAGAGTGATGACAAGGCTTCAGGATTTGAATTGTTGGCGACTTTACTTTTGTTCTAAACTCTGTTATGATGAGTGTGGAAATCTGTCAAAACAGAGTGGCAAATCTACAAATCGGAGGAAAAATGTTCCACGTGGTACACACCAGACCATTCTACCAGAAGATATTGGTTTTTTGCAATAGATGCTCCCTCCAATCCAGCATTGTCAGGCCACTCGTCACTTGCAAACTTGATCCACTCTCTCTTCTCCCAAGGTATAAAACTTGATAGTGACCTGATCACAGTGGATTTGATGTTTTGAACGTTCATGTTGTCAAGCCCACATGGTCTCAGGGATTCCAGATTTCAAGCTCCTGATGTAGCAGCAGAGCAGACGCATGACAAATCACATGATATGACCTTGTCTTACATGGTACTGATTTGCTTCTTACTTTGTCCAGGCACTACTAATGGAGAACTCAGGCATGCTTCTGGAGCCGAATAAGACACAGCATCTCAGCCTCCCATAAGCAGGTTACTTTAACTATAATGAAATTCTTGCTCAAAAGAATTAAAATCTTTTATTACTTACAGATCACCTGTAGACTGCACCGAACAATATTCAAGGGTCACAACCCAAAACAAGGGTGATTTGTGTATCTCCTTGCTCGAGGAAGAGAATGGGATTCATAGTTATGGTCCCATGCATTTTGATTATTCTTTGCACCATCTGCTCTGTTTATGGACTCAATTGCTGTATATGTGATGTGAGGGCATTGCATGCAGTAAAACTGATATTGCCCACATATTGATTGCTCCTCCTCTTGGTCTAAGTTAATTTTTATTGGATTGAAACTGATATGGACTTGTGAGTACTGCTGTGTATATTTGCTATTGGTTTAGTACATGGTTAGAACTCTTGCTAGCATTTATTTGATTCCGTCTAAAATTTCAATAGCACACATGTGCTGCAGACTGCCAGTTCAGAAGCAAACCATGAGCATCCATCCAGAAGCTCTTCATTTTCCATATAGATGTGTCAAGGTCAAAAGGTCACTTCAGTTTCTCATCTAGCAATGCTAGGATCCTTGGAAGCTGTGAATTGAGGTCACCACATTCATGCAAGACCACGGGAGTGCATCTGCTTTTTTCATCTGCACAGTGCTGATTATCTCTGGATGAGGAAGGGGCTTTAGTCACATGTACCTCATAAGCTTATGCTTTGAAAGGGAGGGCCTAGATGGCACCTCAGAGCTCATGGTACTGAAGACATAGGAGAGAAACTACACAGCACACTAATTCAATTAGTGGCAAGCAATTGACACTACCCAACCAGCTTCATGGTAACTGTCCCACTTTACAGTTGGAAGTCCTGCTGGGGAAGGACCATGTCTCATCAGAACAAGCCACCTATGCCAGATATTGTATGATCTTATGATCAGTCCACTGTACAAAGCATGATGGGCTAGAACTCTTCACCTTCCTCCACAAGATTACCAATCACCTGTCTAATCCTCCACCTATCGGTGTGGAGGGAACTGATGGAGCTGTCAATGCACCAGAAGAGGCTGCTGGGCTCTGAGGTTTGTTGTAAAACTGGAGTGGTATAACAGGCAACATAAAATTACCAAATGGTGAGTCAAAGCTTTTGAAATTCCCAGGAGCTCCCATTGACTGAGCCCGTGCCAACGCAGCTCTCTTTGCCTGCTGCAATCTCATCTCCTCTGCATGCTTCTGCGATGGAGGTTCATGTCTTCGCACATTCATCTGGGGAAAAGCCCATCCTCACCCACCATGCATGCTACTTACATGAGCTACCAATTATGATAAAATAGCACCACAACAACCACCAAAAAGCAAATCCTACTACTGTAAACTGATCTCAACATGGCCATACTACAAAATACCTTCATACAAATTGAGAATTCCTTCATACTTACAATTTCATTCAAGCTGAATAGACTTGAGAGATGACCTAATAATATGGCTTTAACGATTTCAGATCTAACAGTTCTGTCAGAAGACTACCAGTAACAGGAAGACTCAGGCACGATAGCTCAAAAAAATGCTAAAGAGAACCCAAGTTAAAGACCAGTTGAACCCAAGAAGGGGAATACAGAGAAACATAATCCAAGAACTAAACAAGCAAGATCTTTTGAAGAGAGAGAGCTTTGATAAGCTCCCGATTATAGGATTAACAATCCCATGCTTTTGAAGACTACAAGGGCCAAAGATGTTCTTTGTTATGCAACCCCCTAAAACTTTGAAGATTAAACTTTACTCAGAACTTAATTTAACCATATGAGACACAAAATAACTCTTTTGAGCTACATAACCTTAAGAGACTATAAAACTACACCAAATTTGGCAGAGTTTGGAATTCACATGAGGCATATGAATCCTGTTAATACCTGCATGTTCTGACTGACAACACTTGTCAAGACATGCAAGAGGATTGCACGGAAACAATCTACAATAACACTTTAAAGGTATCTTTGGGTCAGTTCCAGCAAAACCAGAACATAACAAGAATGCAGACAGTCGTAACCTTATGAGTGTCACTCACAAAGCATTAGACTATCAACTTCATCATGAATGGCAGCAAATAGCTGTGCTGTTCCCACTGACTTCATCAGCTCCCAATGGTGGGTGGCAATGAGTAGATAAGCATCTGCTCAACATTTTGGCAAACTCTACAAGAATATGCATCCTGAGTATTGACTGGAACACCAAGAGCAACGGGAAGACTCAGTCATGATGTTGGATGGCAGTCAAAAGACATAGCTAATCAAAAAAGGCAATACCATCCTCATTCAAGCTGCAACAACTGGTATAATAGCTCTACAGAAGGGATTTAAGCCACTTATTCTGTAAGAGAAATGACTTGCTGCATTTACAGACCTAGGTTTTATGGCCATACTACAAAAACAATCACCTGGGTCATTGATTCTCAGTAAATTTGATAACACAAAGGCTACAGTTCTCAGCTTACACAAAATTCACACTCTTTGAGAACAAGGTTGGAAGACCTTAATGGACAAGTTTCCTATACAAACAAACAAATCAGTAAGACTGGAAGGTGAGGATTCATGGCACTTCAATTAGGAAGCATTTTGGGATGTCTGAATGACCCAAAAAACTCATGGTTGAAGCCTGCTTGTTAACATGAGTAAGCAATGTTTGATCTCAAAAAACACACAATTAGAAGGTGAACATTGATCAATTGCAGCAAAGGCAGAGAGGTAATCTACCTCAGGTCGACGTCCAAGAGGTCGAGCCTCCATTGCTCCAGCATTTGCATATGCATTCCTGCAATTTCCATCTCCAGTCAGTTCTCAACTAATGGGTGCAATGTTGTATGGTAAGGAAAATACATGCTGAAAAAATCCTACATAGACAAGGATGCATAGAAGAAAGGAAATTTGTAAGAAAAATCTCCAATGTCCATAATAACTCACCGTCCTAGTTTGCCAGATCCACTGTTGCCGTGTGTGGACTGATCCCCTTGCATCTCTCCTGCCAGACGCATAATACAGAAAGTCTAAACAGAAAAGCTCAGGCAATAGACATCCTAATTTCAGACAAGAGGACAATCCTCTACGTGAAGCATACGCACATAAACTAAGATACAACCAGATGCGATTTTACAATGTTCGCATCAGCCATTGGCACTAACCTTCCTCCTCACCGGTTGAATGTCACATAATCTCAAACTCCATGAAAAACCTAGGTCCTTCACAACAACCAGAGGCAGGAATCAATAACCTAGAAAAAATTCATAGAAAAGTTCGCAATCATCGAACACTACCTTTGGTAGAAGCTCGAGGCCCCCTCTCTCTGTCTCTAAAACCGCCTGATAAGCTGTTGGAAGCAGGTGGCTGAACCCCTCCGGATGCCATGGCGCCCGGCGCACCCGTTCCGCTGCCCGGTACCGTAGGAGAGCTTGTACCGGATCGGTCCAAAACTCCTGGACTAACAAACCCGGGAGGCCCTCCACCACCGCCTCCACCTCCCCCTTCTCTCGTTGCTTCTACATGCCCGCGTCTGCCCTGTCCAGAGAGAACACAGGCACACGAAAAACAATCTTTTGTTGGTCCGCAAAAAAAAAAAACAAAGCACAACAAAATTCTCTCTCAACTCATTCCTACTTTCCCTGATTGTCCCATGATTTCTTCAGCTCAAACAAATACATACGTACGCTGCGGCGGCGGCGGCAGCGGAGGCGGCTTTGACAAGACGACGACGAGGTGGGATCGGATGCTCTACAGACACCACAGCTCCCGCAGCAGAGTCCCGATCTGACATCGTGGTCCCGATCTGACTCACAGTGGTTGCAGACGGCGATGGAATTGGAGTGGAAGGTAATGCCGAGGCTTGCTGTTGCACTCCGGGTTGCTGCTGCTCCATGGCTGCTGCCCCACTGCTGCCACAAACCCTTGACGCTCCTTGTGTCGAAAATCAAAGCCGACGGTTTTATCAAACACAGTGCGGTGGAAGAATGTGAGATGAACAACATGAGAATGTTACCAACCCACAAATTAGATCTCTGTATATCTATGTTTGAGAGATGAACCAAACAAATGGAAGAAAGAATTGATGTAAACCTCCCCAACTTTATTCCAAAGGAAACAAGAAGGCAAGGGAAGCAGAACGGAAAAAATCGAAAGGAAAGAGCCAAGAGAAGTCGATCATGCGCACTACGCTAACTAGCCATAGCACTCATTGAGAACTTAAGTAGTCATATACCAGTGTTGGGCGGATATCAAAAAAAAAAATCAATATCTACTGGCTCCGGTTATCCGCCAATTTGTTGTCCATCGGTTCCGGTTATCCGCCAATTTGTTGTCCATCGGTTCCGGTTATCCGCCAATTTGTTGTCCACCTGTTCCAGTAATCCGCCAATTTGTTGTCCATCAATTCCGGTTATCTTCCAAGTTGTTGTCCATCGGTTCTGGTTTTTTTTTTTTTAATTTTTTCACTTGTAATAGCATGTAAGGATATAAAAAAATAAATTAATCTAATATCAGATTTCAATATGGACGGATATCTGCCATCACTAATATCCATTGGATATATCCTAGCATTCCAGATAACAAAATACATATTTTTTTCCTTCAAAAATGCTTCCAAATAAAGTTCATCTCACTCAAATTCACCTTCATATTCCTAAAATTCTTCTTCTAAAGTAGCATCAACCTCAATTAACTTTATCAAACTAAAAGGTAAACTACCACTCACCCAAGGATCACTAGGTAAATTTTTACTAACAAAAATTAGTTTATCTAATTACAAGCAACATCTCCTTAAATTTGTAAATATTCCAACCAATGAAAAATTCCTCTCAATTTTTACTTGAAAACCTATAATGCCAAGAATCTAATGAACAAAAAATGCCACAGTTGAAAACAAAGATTCATGTTTTGCTCACAACTCTACAAAACATTTAATGTCTTTCACATTCACTTGAAACCTCTTAAACATTTATAATTCCTTGTTCATCACCTCCTTCGTTGGCTCACTAGTTCCAATAGACATCTCAAAAATGTCAAGACTACTTTATTCATCAATTTGCATATCTACCACAAGTCCAAATTTTGCCAAAAGGTGGAGGATATGGTAGCATTTCAAAAGCATATGAAATAATGATTGTTTATTATATTCTTCCACAATGGAAACACCATGTTCTAAACCAATAACAAATGAAACCAACCTTAGACTTTTAAATCTAAAATTTAACATAAAGAACATGTTATGTGCTTTATTTTTTTCATATTTCTTTAAGAATGAAAGAAAGCCATCGAAAACATTAGATATTTATTTCCTAAAATTAAATGCAAGCAATGACAACAACAAAGTTACAACAAAATCATCAATCAAATCCTCCAAACTAAATGAAATCCTAGATTATTCTTTAAGTTTTAAACTCATAGTGATTATTGCATTCAAAAAATCAAAAAATAACCAATGTCCATAGGATTGGTTCAACACACAAGCACTCACAATTGGAAACACAACATCAATAATGATTTGAAATATGTGTCAAATTAAAGGTGGAAGGACACAACTAATAATCCTCACTGCAATTTGTTGATTATAACAAAGAACAATTACTGGCTCGAATTATAATTCCTATTGAAACAATATGATTTTATTTGCAAATCTACAAAAACAAATCAGGGATCAACAAAACAATTTACAGTTTATAATAACCAAAAACAAAAGACTTGCAAAAAATGAACAAAAATTAAAATGATTAAAAACAAAAATAACTTAATTTTCATTAAAATGTTGAGTTTTATGGGCCTCAAACCAACTTCAATGCAAAATTTGTTCCATTCTTGTAACCTTCACCAAAAACATTTGGTTAATAATGCATTTTTGCAAATCTACCTAAGTAGATTTAATAGACACATATTTTAAACTCTTACAAACTTTTTCATCATTTGTGGCATATTGGCATGCATAAAAAAAAACATGACCAAAACAAGTTACCTAAAAGCTTTCCTCTAAACCTAAAGCCTCACATTTAACAACAAATTTTTAAAGCATTGGTTAATGTATTCAAATTTGAACCCTCATCCTTAACATATATTATATTCTTATTTCTCAAGCCATATGCATCCAAAAAATCAATGAATAGCCAATGTTTGTCATGAAATCTCATTAATATAAAAGTCGGGTGTAATTCACTAGGCTAAATCACTATGGGACCTTAAAAGTGAAATAAATTCACTACATTTTAATGATTTCACCATGGTTAAAATTATTTTACAATAATATCACTATGTAAACATCATGTTTCACTATTAGTTGACATAATTCAATATTATAATGTATTATAATAAATAAGTTTATTTGTATGTTGTTATTTTAAATACCCTATGTTATTTTACGATATACCCTATATTATTTTAGGCTACCTTAGTTATTTTAACTTATACCCTATGTTATTATATGTTATTATAAATTGTTATACATTATTTTATTTTAAAGTATTCTAATTAGCTTATTATAGGTTTCTTAATTCAAATTAAATTATTCAACTAACTTTAAGCTATACCTTAAGTTATTTTATTTTAATTAATATATGTTATTTCAAGTTATACTTTAGGTTATTCAAGGCGATTTTACTTCATGTTATTGTAAATTATTTTATCCTACATATAACAACTTAAAATAATCTAAAATTAAATACAATGATCTAAAATTAAATAACCTGAAATAGTCAATAATAACCTATGAAAAATAATTTGAAATAACCTACAATAACTATTAATAGCCTATGATAATATAACCTAAAATATCCAATAATATTTTATAATGAAATAGTCACCAAAAATCGTAATATAACCTAGAATAACCAAAAATAATCACCAATAACCATTAATAAAATAGCCACTAATAGCTAGTAATAAAATAGTCATTAATAATTACCAATAGTCATTAATAGCCACCAATAGAATAACCAACAATAACTTATGGTAATATATCTTAAAATATTCAATAATAATATAAGATGAAATAGCATTTAGTAGCCAAAAGTAACCAACAATAGCCTCACATAATCAAAAATAGCCTAAGATGAAATAATTTATAATAATAAAAAAAATTATAATAGCTATAAATAGTTTAAAATGAAATAGTTTATAATAGCTTAAGGTGAAATAGCTTAAAATGGCCAAAAATAACTTAGAATGATTAAAAATAACCTAAGATGAAATAGCTAAAAATGACCAAAAATAACTAAGAATAGCCATAAATAGCCGTAAATAATCTAGGGTGAAATAATTTAAAACAATGAAAAGTAGCCTTAGTATAGCTGAAAATAACCTAATATAGGTAATATTATTATGTTAACAAAAAAATTATCCGTTTATTTAACATTTGTTTTTTCAAAAGATTAATCATTGAAATGTTATTGAATAATGATATTCAAAAAAACATTTGTTCAAATGATTATACACTTTCAAAAAAGGAAATAAATGTAATTATGTACATTTTTAAAAAAACTTTTAAATTATATTTTAATCATTTCATTTGAACAAAATCTCAATAAAATATGAATTTTCAAAGTTTATGTTTTCATAATGTTTAAAATGAAGTATTTGATAAATAGAATGCAATGTAACACATTATTATAACAAGTGTGGTGGATTGATGGTAGGGGTGCTTACCTCCATCCCAGAGGTCAAAGGATCAAACTACATAAATCGTGTGTGATCAACATTAGTAAACTGTTTGGATATTATCTTATAGACTTGATCAATAGTGATAAGTTGACCAAATATTCTCTTATGTAGTTCCTTAGAATAGATGCCTACTTAAGTTTTTTACATGACCTATGTACATGACTTATGTACCTAAACTAGGTTTTTAACCTAACATATATAATGACACGTGTCAATAATTCATAGGCTGAAAATCATGAAATTATCAATAATATTAAATATTAAACATTTTTTAATTGATTTCCATGTTGCATAATTGTTTCACTAAGTACTAATGAACTAATTCATTGTCCATAGCAACTAGTCCTCGTTCACTAGGGGGTTGACTAATTTCATCATGGTAAAAATGTCCAAATTCATTTAAAATCTAATGAAATTTAGAATGAACTAGGACGCATTTTTATGTAATGTCAACAACTTCAAATAAACCAAGAATTATTTGTTTTGGTTTCCAATTTAATTTCAAAAAAATTATGACCAAGGCAAACACATCATGTGCACCCTTGGACATCCACACATCAAAACTAGCAATAACACAATAACATTCATTTAACAAAAGCAAAACATATGTTTGTTTGGTTTATTCCACTAAATCAAACAAAACAATGTGTGACAAAAAAAATTAAAAGGGGAATTTTAACTCAAGGACTCAATTGTAACATTGAATGCTTTAACCACACACACTCTATGAATTGCAAAAGTAAGTGATTTCTTACTATCAAAAGTGCAAGATTCTCCATAAACATTTTCTCCTCCACATCATCTTTTTTGAAGGGATCTTTTGAAGCAAAAAATCCAAACATGGAAGAACTAAAAATATTTGCTCTTTTTTGTGCAAGTTGTGTTTCAAAATTTTCTTTCACTTGACAATTAATTTCTTCTTGAAACTTTTTGAAAATTATTGGAAGGTCTGCATCAAGATGTTTCTACAAACATGTTCTGCCACTTATTTTGTGTTATGACATCAAACCTTTCTTTAATTGTTTTCTTGGATTTTTTTTTTAAAAAAGGTTCAAAATGACATACAAACAATGAGTCATTTGAAGAACGTCAAGGATTTTTTTGAGTTGTCATTAACATTATAAAAGACCAACATAGAACATTCTATATGAGGAAGCCATTTTTTTGTTGAATTTGCAATTGTTCCAAAATGTGTTTAGTATTATCTTCATCAATTTCTTCACATGTTTTTGAAGCTTAACAACTAAAGAAATGAAAGACAAAAACAAAAAAACAAAAGACATGGATGGAAAAGAAATAAAGAGAAAAAAGAAGGGAATGTTTATTGGAAAAAAACTTGTTAAGTTGTTGACTCTAAACAATTCTTGACCTACAATAAGGAAAGGTGGGGGGTAATGCAAGCTACTTTGATGAAGAGTAACATAAGAAGTAACAACACAAAAAGGAATAACAAGTGCGAAGAAGAACAACAATGAAGGAGTGGTAAATCCTCATGTTCTAACATTGTGTTAAATTCAGATTTTATTATTTTAACATGTTCATTTTCAATTATACAATCTGTGCTTAAACTAAATACATAATCCAAAATGCCATTCAACTCTCATAGCAAATGTGTATGCACAATTCTAAATTTGTCATAATTTTGTAACAATTTCACTTCTCATATTGATGGAAAGAGAAAAGAACATGGAAACCCCAAAGAAAAAACATACTCAAATTACTATTTGTTCTTCATCAAAACTACTTTCTAATCTCCAAAAACTATTTTATTCTCTACTCTATGTTTCAAAAAAACAACAAAAAGAACTCCTCCAAAGAACTCAAAAACATCTTCAAATCTCTTTAATTCTCCCGCCTTCATTCATTTGAATTCAACCTTAGTAGTCCTAATCTCACATAATCATCCTCCACTACTTTACTTTGTTTTTATTAAATCTCCTTTGTCTAGCCTATCCAAAATAGACACAACACCTACTCACTATTCCCATGCATCCTAATATGTCTAATTACTATTGTACAATTCTACCCTTCACATTACCCCCCTATACTTTGGATTCCATCTTCAAAATCTTATTATGGACATCTGTACTAAAAAAACCCTAAGTATCCAAAATATATTACCCTTTATTCATGCCTACTTTATAATTGTTTAGTCCACAATTATAATCTCTTGTTCCACATACTATTGTTCCTTTACTATAACAATTTATCCAATCTACAAGGGTTGTTGTGGTTACATCTAATGTTGTGTTTCTATAATGGTCTGTGTATGACCATTATCCCCCTCATCCTATGATGTTGATGTTATTGTAGTTGTTGTAACAAACTGAGTCGATGGACAAACTTCACCTATTATAGCATGCTCTATGGACTCTGTTTGGGCCGACACCTTTTGTTCCTCTTGTTCTATTGGGACTTACTCCTTAGATTGTGCCACTATCTATTCACCCATGGCCTCCTCTATAGTGTCTCCTCCCTTCATTTCTTGAACTTCTTAAGCTTTTCCACTTAAACCTACTTCATATTGATTAAAGTCTAAAGTATTAAAATTATCCTCATGAGTTACAAAAGGTGAATCATAGTTAAACTCTATATATGTTTTTTGGTATGCTTTCCAATTCCTCCTATAGTTGGCTTCATCTACCTTGTGCTCATCAAACAAGTTATGTAATATGTTTCCAACATACTTGAATTAAGTTCCACCATTTATCAACATTAGATACTTACAGCTATAAGAACTTATGTTTAGTCCTTAGAATTGTATCTACATTAGCAAATTATCATACCCTTTCAATATGTGGTTGGACATATATGGTTCCATAGTTGTGATTAAGTTCACAACTGTAGTCATCCTCTTCACATCCTATTACAACTTCTAGATTGATATGTTATAGGTATCTTGAATATTGTCCTTGTCCCGTATAGTTTCATCCTACCAATCGACAATGTTATAATTGCAGATTTAATTTCTAGATCTTCCTATTTTTTCAAGGCCCAATATATGGCATCCTCTTTTTCTTGGTTTAGTTTAACAAATCTCTTTCCCCCTTAATAATTTCATATGACTACACTTGTTGCTCCAAAATCCCCTTTTTTGATTTGCCATAATTGATTCCATTTGTAGCTTGTTTAATTCTCTCTCCTTAACTTGAAATATCTTCCTATTCTGAATGTAGTTGCACAAATCTGATTTTGTAGATCTAGTACCTCTTATTGTGCAATTACAACTTTGCCCTCCAATTTTTGTTTTTTTTATTCATTTTTGTCACACAAAAGTTTGAGTCTTAACAATTCAATCTTGGTTTGTTCCATTTTCTTAGTGTAATTTGCCACGCACTAGAACAACCTAGCAATCCACAAATCTTCTTCTATTTCCTAACTCAATGACACACCTATGTGTGGGGTCTGAAATGTTAAAGCTGCCCCCATGGATGTTTTTACAAATGGTCATGCACTTCTATATTTTCCACATATATCCCTTAACTCATACAACCTTGTTTAGAATGATGGTCTATCCTTTTGATGTGTAGTCTAAAGTGTTGTAATTTGTACTTGAATTTTTTATTGGGGAGATGGTGAATGTGATGGATACCACCCAATTGATTTGTTGTTTGGAAACAAAAATCTTTCTTTCTGTTCCTCTTGTGGTTGTTTTGGATTTTTAAGCAATGGAACTTATTGTGTAACATGATCCTTAAACTATGGTTCCCTCTTGGCAACTTGCTTTGGGGATTAAACCTCTACAACTATTGCAAGTGTCTATGTTTCCTCTTAAGGTTGTTGTGGCCTTGGTATGGTATGAAATACTAGTACTTATGGTATTGAAAGTGTTCTTCGCATCTGTTTCCTCCTCTTTTATCATTAAATGACGCGCTCCCAAGTCACGAGGTGAAACCCACTCGAGGGTTTCACAAAGTCAAGTTGCGGAAAGTTGAAATTTAGTAGCACGCTCTCGGCTTCCAACTCTAAAAAGGGGTAGAGGGTCGAGTTGGGAGCCCAGGGATTAGACTAGGAAGAGGGACTAGCTTAGCTCGTGTGAATCTGCATCCAAAAACCAACCA
>Ga0116231_10007856_pt1 | contig 19166 bp, 11 predicted proteins | sample S1TSphgellanicum_2_FD_89695 | JGI IMG/M metagenome (GOLD analysis project Ga0116231, IMG submission 89695) | Host-associated microbial communities from peat moss isolated from Minnesota, USA - S1T2_Fd - Sphagnum magellanicum MG | ecosystem: Host-associated > Plants > Peat moss > Unclassified...
AAGGAGCATTGAGTGGCACTCTTAGTTCAATTCTTCAATCAAGTAGCAATGTTGAAAGGAGAGATGGAAATGAACCTATTGATGTAGTTTGTGAGCCTTTTGAGAAAAAACCCAAGAGATTTTCTGAAAATATTCATGTGTTTTAAGACACACGGGCTTGTTTTCCATGGACCATACAATTGATTGTTCAAGATGACAGGTTATTGCTTAAGCTTAGTGCACAATCTTTAGCAAGATCAAGGGAAAAACAAGTCGTTTAGCTTTCAAGTTTGACATGCTTCAAAAACATGTCAATCATTGAAAAACAAAAATAGTTACATCAAACATTCTCATTGGGGATTATTACTATAACCAAGACACAACACATTGCAAAGACAAAAAAATTGTGGGCACAATTTTAAGTTTGTCATGACCTTAGTGTAATTCGCCCATTTCAGTTGGGATTTTAGAAAAAAATATTGAGTTTATTTCTATCTTGCACATTATCATGCATGGAATACTTATGTTGGAATATGAGTCATTAAGGGAGTTGTTTTTGTTGATAAAGGTAAAACATACCTCATTAAAGAATTGGTCGAATAATAATGGCTAACAAATTGGAAAGGCAATGGACAATGTGGTCCTTTCCAAGGTAGTTTTTGTTATTTCAAAGGTTAATTTTGTTGTTGTTAGTGTAGACAAGGTAATATTATTGATCCTAAAAATTGGATCAATATCCACATATATGTGATGAAGAATTGGAAACACATTATAATTTTGTTGACATTCAAAAGGGTTGAGGTGGGTGCAACCTTAGATAAAATCAAAGGTGTTATTTTGGACACCACCACCTCCTTAAACAATAGACAGTAGTCTCCTACATTTTCATGTGTTGATGCCTCTTTTAAGAGTAGAAACTTGTCAAATGCGTTCTAATGTGCTACAACCTTTTCAAACAGTAAATGATAGTTTTTTGTTTGTTGATGTTCCACCACCTCCTTAAATAATAGACAATAGTTTGTTGTGTTTTCATTTGTTAACACCTCCTCCAATAGTAGATGGTAATTTGGATTGTTTTGATCTCCTACCACCTCCTTAAGTAATTTTCCCACAGGAATAAGATCGATGAGTGATGGTAGGTCATTCTCCAAATCAATAAGTGGCGGTAGATCATCCTCCAAGTCCTTTTTTGCTTCAAATGGTTCTTCTACCAATGTGACACCCTTCCCATTGTGCATTATTGTTGCCCCTTGGGCAAGATGTGCATTTTTGTCCCTAAAGGCCTCCTTGGTCTTATGTTGTCCCACTACTAACCAACTACTATCCACCCTAAGATAGTAAGAGGGTCTTGGCACATTAAGGTGGTATCAAAAATAACACTTGTGGAGTCCACAATTTTACTTTTTTTTAATTTTTAATTCATATGCATATTTAGTGTTTTGGCAATCTAAAATTGTCCATTTGAAAGTAGGAGGCAAGTGGAGTACCTAAAACTTAAACTTATAAGTTTTTAAATTGTGACACATGTTTTGATTTGATCAGTTAGGGAAAAAGTTAAAAGCAAAAACATGGGTTTTTTCAATTTTTATAATTGGCCATTGTTTTTTAAGGTAATAAAGTCATTTTTTCCAAAAAAAATAATCCTCAATTTTTCCATTTTAATAAATCATGTATTGATAAATTGAAATATTAAACTTATTTGTAAGCCCTTTTTTTAACATTATAATACCCTCACAATCAGATTAGGAAATAATTATATATATATATATATATTTGTTTATTTATTTATTTCACACATGTTTTTATGGACTATGATAGAAGATGTTATGTCATTTTAAATGTCTACCTTGTAATGAATTGATGGCATTTTACTTTCAAATTTTCAAATTTGATTCTAAAAATGTTATAGTTTAGTTAAATGAAACCTTCCTATAATTTTCAATCATATCCCAACACATATTGTACAAAACTTAAAGGTACCCCCCTTAAAACTGCCCTTGTGACACCAAAAAATGGACACCTTAGTATGCCAAGACCCAAGAGTACTAGTATGGTATTGTTGCTCCATGATTCTACCACAAAGAAAAGGCATTTTTGTCCCTCTTCATTATAATTTGCTTGTCCCACTACTGGCCATCCACCCATCATTGGGTAGTAATTCTAATAGGGTTTTGTTGCCCCCACAATATCATGTAAATTTTTTTTTAAATTTCATTTTGGTTTTTGAAAGTGGGTACACACCTCTTTGCTTGTCCATTCACTCACCTCCCTTTGCTAGTCTATTATTGCTTGCACCTTTGACGGTAGTTGTACAACAAAGTTTTCCATCCTTGTCTTTGAACTCCTTATCATTGTCCTTGTCATCATGTTTATTAAATAGTAGTGTATTTTTGCATATTACCTTCCACTCCCAATTGCTACCAAAAGTAGAAGTTTAGTTTCTTACAACATAGAGGTCAATAGTGATAGTGTAGATCCCAATATATAAGCTCTCAAGTTTGGACTAGGCCTTAGGGGCTTGTTACCTTCTTTGGTTAAATTTACCCTCTTTCCTATTTGACTTGGATACTTAATGATATGATTACCTTTTACTTTCCTACCTCCTCTATGTTGTGTGTAAACCAACATCCCACTATTAATGCCTTGGAATATAAGTACTACTTTTTGTACCATTGCCTCTCATCCATCTCACGTTATATTCCATAACACATTTGCACAAACTAAAATTTCAAATCTAGGTTTTTTTCTTTTTCTTTTTTTTAACAACAAACATGAAGGTACTACTGTCATAAAATCTATAATAACTAGCAAGAAAGTTAGTATCATCACTATGTTTTATTTGTTGTAATATTGTCACACACCCTTATTTTTTCAGAACTCACAACCATTAATTTTCCCCTTGAAAAACCCCACTAACAATGAATAAAAGCACCAAAACTTGTAACTTTCCTCAAAACATAAAACAAAACCTCAACCAAATATTGCAAAACCCATACATATTATGGTCTACTTTTTTTCCAAACTACCTTCATTTTGTATTTTCCCAAAACAAACACTTTGAAAACTTCCATAAGAACAAAACCCAAAACCCAACTAGATTTTGAAACTTTGCATTCACAACATGGTAATGTCAACACAAAACCCAAAAAATCCAACATAAACCAAAACTTTGGGAATGTATCCACGGCATGGTCGCTAAATGTTAAACCATGGAATTCGGCAACCTAGTTACCATCAAGGAAAAATGTTGTTAAATAAAAAAGGGAATGAGAAAAAAAGAAAACAAATGAAAGTAAGACTTATTTATTGTTTTCCTATTGTCCTATAGCAACTACCGTCATGCATCAACTATCGTCCTATAATAACTACCATCATTCAACAGCTATCATCATGCACATATCATCATTTGTAGACTTGAAAAAATACCCCTAACTGCTTTCTAACCTTCGATAGCTATTGCCTACCATCTATTGCCTTCAAACCCTTTGTGGTTATTGACTACCATCTATAGCAACATTACTTTCCCTACAATCCCCAAATCTCATGTCTACCTCCTTGTTGTTGCCTTTTAATGGTAGCTACCATCTTCTGGTAGAATGCACTTTATATTCCAAAACTAAAACAAATAGTAAATAATATTTTAACTTTATAAAAGAAAAGAAAAACTAATACATAAAAGTAATAAAACTCTATATAAATTTGATATGAGCTATTCTCCTTTCTTTTATCACACTTTAAGTAGAACACACACTAAAAAAAAATGTTAAAATCCATACAACCTTCAATCATTCTCCATTATGTAAGGACAAATACAACTTTCTTCCATGTTCTTCTCCTTTTTTATCACATAAGAATGTCACATTAATCTTCTAATGATTTAATCATTGAATGAAATCCTTCATTACTCCCAAAAAATAAATAAGGAACTTAAAAAAGATGTTCACCACACAATGGTTTAGTCTTTATCCTTTTAAATTTTCTTATCCTAATCCCTTCCACACATCCTAGTTAAAGGAAATCCATCCATCCTTTATCCACTTGGACTAATTAACTTAAATGGCTTCACCCTTTAATAAATAAAAAATGGTAAGTAAGATATTTATCACTAGTAACTAAATAGTTACTAGGATCCCCTTCTAAATGAACTAGATTAGGATATTATTTCTAGTAACTAATATTATTTTTATTAGAATTCTTCCTAGAATTAACTTTTGATTATTCTGCCTTATGAAGGTAGTTTGTTGTATTGACGGTATTATCATCAAAAAACATTTTCACTCTATAACTCTTTTAAATTTATTCTACCATCTAACAATAATTACCATCTAATGACGATATTACCATCTCCTAACACCTATGGTGTTTTAACTAACACGTGACAATTTTCTACCATTAACATTATAGTTATAAAATGTGTTATTAATCAAAGTCAAGGGCATTAATTCCTTGGAGATGCCCTACATTTCATCAATTATACATACCATGTTCTTCATGAAAAGCTTGTTGTTGTGGATATTCCTAATAACTTTACATATCCAAAGGCTTCCATTTTTTATTAGTAGTTGGAAAAATTTATGTGTCGCATGAATTGTTAGGTTTTGGAAGTTTTGAACCCTTTCCTTCCTTTTTTACACATGTTTGAAAAAATAAAATCACAATATGCTAGTATTAATCTTGAATCCTAGGTACGAATCCATGCACTTAGTCACAATTCATGTGGGTTGTGATAATGTTGTGGCTTTGGTTGTAAAGTATGACTAGAAATTTTAGCTACTTTTGTTAATGGAAGTTTATAAGTTGTCAATGCCAATTATTGTTGGAGAACTTGATGCATTTGGTTCAAGGACTAGAAATGAATATTTGTTTTGCACCATAGACACAACTACAAACATTTTGAAGGACCTTATTGGTAGAAAGTTGTACATTTACCATCAATATCTTGTTGATGAAATAGTTGCAATTACACCTTAACATGGTGGCACATAGAAGAACATAGGTTTCCAACAATTATTACCTGAGTTAAATAAATTTTGTGCATCTTGGCCTCCCAAATCAAAACAAAAAGGATTATCTCCATTGCTAGAATCTTGATTGCACTTCATAGATGTCAGCTTCAAACATAAAATCTTAACAAGCTAATTTTTGTTAACAAAAATTGACCACATAATCCATGTGTTGGGTGCCTTAAGGTTTTTGACCTTGCATTTATATGTGAGGCAAAATTAAATTTGATTGAAAAATCAAATGTTAAATTTGCACATGAGATTGAACGCAAAGAATCTCCAAAGACTTAAGATGGTTGGAAGATGTGATACTGTAATTTGGTTCACCAAGTTTGAATTTCTTCTTAGTTTTGTAGGCATTTCAAGTCTATAGTTCATGGTTATGATGTGGAGTTGAAGATGGAATGTTGGTTTTAATGATTGTATGGATAATTTTCAAGTACAATCATCATGCAATAAAATTAAAAATTGAGATTCTTACTATCTTGATCAAATGACAAATGTAATCTTATCATGAGCCTTACAAAAGTGAAGATGATGAAATAGGCTTTATGTCAAGATTTAAGGGGTCTATGCCATGATTCCAAGCTAGCCCAAGTGGAAATGTTGGTCTTTATTTGTGTGGTGTGTATTTTATGTGTCATTTGTGGGCTTAATTTGGTTTTATGAATACTTTTCCTTTTGTCAAGTAGATCTTGATGTTTATTGTTTATCATTTAACTTGTTACTAGTGTTTTTTTTTTCTTATATGGGGCTTTAATTTGGTTTGTTGTTGTCTTTTGTCTATCATGTGTTATGTGTCTTGCTCTTTGCTCCTACCCATCCTATGGTTATAATTTTGGTCATGTTTTTACTTTTCACTTTTTTTTTGCATAATGAAATTTGGGTTTCTACTTTTCAATTTCTATCAAGTGCATTGGGTTTGAAATAGTCTTTGGTCTTTAGTGATGTATGTTTTTCTCTTTGTGTTTTTAGTTGTTCGAAGGGATGTGAGTTTGGGGGATGGAATTTAGGGAACTTGTGAAGTTTTGGTCCAATCATTTTCTTGTTATTTCTTGCTCCTTTGTTGTTTGAGGGATGTGAGTATGGGGGATGAAAACTGAAACTTGGAATATGCAAAAGAAGAGTTTAACTTTGCCTATTGGAAACCAATATTGAGAAAATGTTCTATATTTCATATTCATTATATTCTTAAATATTAATTTCATTTTTATTTGGGTTTAGGGTTTCAAATAAGTTTAAATTGAAGATTGAAAGATTCATCTTTGGATTTTCAAGTTGCACCACTTTGATATGTTTGTGAATATTTTTGTTAGTAGGTAGACTAATTTTATTTTTTTGGTGTGTTAAGCCTTGAATTCTAAGAATCTGTGTTCTTTTAGACTTGGGTATTTCATCTAACTGGGCATTTATCAAAGAACCTTGAATAATCTTTAAGTTACCTACCAACACACATAATATAAGTGGTCAGGGTTCCATTAAAGACCCCAAAGAACCTTTAAATGCACTCGTTAAAATAGCCCGGGGTTTTTGTTAAATAATTTAGGTTACACATCCATCTAAATCAATATCCAAACCCTCACCCGTGGCTTGCACCCATTGAGCCCCAATTGTGAGAGAACCACCTCAGGTGGCTCTTTAAAAATTTTAAAAATTCAATTAACCAGACCTGGCTGGTTCTTTAAAATAATTTTCTTTAAAAACCCATACCCAATTGTTATATATTTTTAAAAAATCAAATACCCACCTTCACACTGGTCTTGACCATTGGTGACACATGTGCCCTGAGGACTTGGTGTAGAGTGGTGATGCTGGTGTGCTTAGTACCAGTGTCTTGCAAGTTATTGACTGGGTTGCAGAAATGGGCTGTGAACCGGAACCGCGTGAGATACTCGGGCACTCTTTCAGGGGGTCTTCTCATTCATTGAGGCTTTGTGGTTTCAGCTATGAATTTCTTTCTAGTCGAAAAGGAACTCGCGACACAAATCTGTTCTGAACCAGAGCACCTTGTGAAATGCTTCTTCTTCCTTGGGTTGGGGGGCTCGTGCTCTCATTCCGGCTATGAATTTAATAGCTAGCTCTGGATTTCTACACAAATCTGTTCTGAACTAGCACCTTGTGAAATGCTTCTTCTTCCTTGGGTTGGGGGGCTCGCGCTCTCATTCCGGCTATGAATTTAGTAGCTAGCTCTGGATTTCTAATGGAAAAAGTATGCCTGTGAAATCCGCATGAAAAGCTGTCCTCAAGTAGCTTCAAGCCAGTGCACGGAAAAACAAGTGCTCCGTTGAAAAAGCGCTCCTACTTTGTCAACGCGTTCCACACTAACACATGAAAGTTTATGTTATAAAAATCTAATATATTCGCGTGCTTTTCTATTGACATTTTTACTCGCAGAGTTTGTATATAAAAAAATCATATCTATATATATATATATATACATGGTTTTTTTTTTGTTGACTTTCACTCGGGAAGTTTGCACTCCAAGACCAACAACTGGGTACAACGCCATAGATTATGGTCTTGACTTTCTAGCATTGGAAGGGACAGGGTTTAGGGTCGAACTAGGTTTAGGCCCCCTTGTACAACACTACGGGAGGGACCAGGACCATGAAAATTCACAAATCATTTATGTGGAGGCCATGGTTGTGAATTGCAATGTAAAATGATAAAAGACTTGATTGAGGTACCTTAACATGTTGAAATTTCTGACCAATCATGGCTTTTTGAGCTCATGGTTTAATGGATTTCATGTTAGGCTTATCATGCCCATCTCAAATAGGTGGGCTTGGCAGGAAGTCCATTCAACCACGAAACATTCTCCAAAATGCATTTAATGTCCATTTCTCATTTGTTCATATTTCCTTGATTCCTTAGGCCTTCAACCTTGTGTAAAATAGTGTTTTTGTTTTTTTTTTTTTTGGGTGAATTATAACTAGATTTTTACTTTTTTTTAAATGCAATTATGAGTGCAAAGAACATTGAGAAGTCACATCTTCACTATCCATATTGCCCATTTGCAAGAACATTCCTTTCTTCATCATCAAGTTTTTTCAAATAGTTGTTGCAAAAGGTCACCAGCAAAACCAGCGAAGCATTTCTTGTGCTGAACCCAATGTTTTTTTGTGTAATTATGGAATTAAGGCTTGCGACACTTTTGTGCTTCACTCAAATGTGTAGGGTAGAGGTTCGTTGTGAGGTTTATTGTATGACAATGCACATTTTAATGGTTGTTAGTTAGAGGTTTCAAATTGATTTGTTGTAATGTTATTGTTGTTCCTAGATGGGAATCTTAGAGCACTTCTGTGCTTCATTATAATGTGTAGGATAGAGGTCCATTGTGAGGTTTATTGTATGACCATGCACATTTTAGTGGTTGCTAGTTAGAGGTTTCAAATTGATTTGTTATAATGAATTGTTATTACTCCTAGATGGGAATTTCAAAACACTTTTGTGCTTCATTATAATGTGTAGGACAAAGGTCTTTTGTGATTCATTGTGTGGCATTGTGCATTGTGGATAGGAACCATTTAATGGTTGTTGGTTAGTGGTTACAAATCAATTTGGCACAATGCTCTATTACTTGATAGGATGCATTACTACTTGACGAGATATGTTGTTGCTTGACAAGGTGTGTTAGGGGTCCATGTGCATCACAATTTTACAAAATCCCAAGAACATCCATGAAACTATTTTTCCATTTCTACATCAAATCTCCATGAAAGATTGAAGGTGAATATTGTTTTTGATGATTTGACCTTCATAAAAAAAAAATACCTTTAATAATTTTTGCATGTCTATTGTTGTAGTGAACGGGATTCGGATGTGTCAATTCTCCTAAAACCATGTAGAGCATTCTACAAAATTTTGGTGGGGTTAGCATTTCAAAACACCCCCTCACCTCAATCTTTTTTACTATAACTTATTTCTTGAACTAAATTATAGGAACTGAAACAAAGATTTTGCAATCTACTTAAAACATTGATTTTGCAATCTACTTGAAACATCGATTTTGTGCCAAAATTTGTCCACAATGCAAAAAATAGTTGAAAAATAAATTACAAAATCTTTGATCTCACATCATATCATATCCCTCTAAAATAATGCCACAAATGCTCAAGAAATATAAGATCTTTCTTTATCATATTATAGACCTCAAAGGGATATGATATTATATCATATCATATCCACAAACCAAGTGTTGCAAATAGGTAGTTGAAGGAAGGATTCATGGTTTTTTGTGGGTCCTAAAGAAAGGGATTCACAATTTTGAGTGTTGAGGGAAAGGATTTGTAGTTTTGGGTCTTGAAAAAAGGAAGGAAATATTATGTCACATATCATATCCACAAACCAAGTGTTACAAATAAGTAGCTCCAAGAAGGATTCATGGTTTTTTTGAGGTCTTGAAAAAAGGAAGGAGATATATATATTTTTATTTATTTATTTTGACAACACAACCTCAAAGGGATAAACATATATAGAAGGATATGTTCAAGAAATAAACTGCAATAAAAAAACACTTGGGGGCGAAGGTTTTAAAATGTTAACCCCTTGAGGAAATTTTTAAATGTTCTACATGGTTGCAACAAAATTGACACATCCTGATCCCATTCACTACAATAACAAACTTGCAAAAATTACTAAAGCTAAAAAAAATTTGATTAAGTTCGAATCATCAAAAAAAAATACTTGCTTGAAATTTTTCATGAAGATTTAATGTAAAAATAGAAAAATAGTCTCATCGATGTTCTTGGGATTTTATAAGATTATGATGTGCACAAACCCCTCCCACATTTTGTCAAGCAACAACGCATTTCGTCAAATAATAAAGCATCGCACCAAATCGATTTGTAACCACTAAGGATTAAATGGTTATTGTCCGCAATGCATAACACCACACAATGAATCACAATGGACTTATGTCCTACACATTACAATGAAACACAAAAGTGCTTTCAAATTCCCATCTAGGAACAACAACAACATTACAACAAATCAATTTGGAACCCCTAACCAGCAACCACTAAAATGTGCATTGTCATATAGTAAACCTCACAATAGACCTTTGTCCTACACATTACAAAAAAACACAAAAGTGCTTAAAGGCTTCAATTCCATGACAACTACACCAAAAAAACATCATGTTTGACATAAAAAATGCTTCCTTTGTCCGCAAGAACTTGAAAAAATATTCAATACCAATTCCAAACTCCACCACAAGCTACGATTTGGTTGTTAAACTGCCTATTACACTCCTAATGCAAAATGCACATTAACAAAAGATCAACTAGAATGAAAGCTCCATAACCAGGGACCCATAGTCGGTCCTTATTTACATATAGTTGTAGTTGTAACTATCTATCTTCTAGCCCATAGATAGATAGTTGACTATAGTTGACTACATAGTCGACTATAGTCAACTACGTAGTCGACTACTCTGGCCTTGAATTAGTCAATTGTAGACTGTTGTCGTTTACTCATTACGAGCCCTCTTCTGAGCGATGTGTTTGTGAGCATTGCCAGTTATGTCATTGTAGATGGTAACCAAGCTGTCCAGGAACTTGTGTGGGCACTTCTTCAAGCACAACAAGCAACAATAAACATACTGGATCTTGTTGCACGTGATCGGCCCGTCCTTGACCATGGTGAAATACTGCCACATCGGCGATGTTTTGTTAGCGTCGATCGGCACAAGGCGCAAGTCAAGCGGTTCATGAGGCGCCTCGTCGACCTCTCCATCATTGGTCAAAGTTGAGATGCTGACCGATGGGGCAGGGGACTCCATCATCCATGATAAATTAGTGACAACAATTGTGTAGTGTAGTAGACAGCAATCTGTAGTGTGTTGCGCTCATGAGTCGCAACAGTCTGTAGTGTGTTGCATTCACGAGTCGCAACAGTCTGTAGTGTGTTGCGCTCACGAGTAGCAAGTTACGTTTATTTTGAGTTTTTATTGACCCGACTACAACTGAGTAATAGTCGATTATGACCGTTGCTCGGTAGTCTAATCGATTATGACCGTTGCTCTGTAGTCTAGTCTATTATGACTGTTGCTCGGTAGTCTAGTCGACTATCGTTGCTCAGTAGTCTAGTCGACTATCTACGTAGATAGTTGGAGACTATAGTCAGTACATCAACTAAAAGCTGCATCGACTACGGGTCCCTATCCATAACTCTCTAGTGACATGGCATCATGAAGGGTAGGACTTGGCGAGAAGAAAAAACAAGCAAAAACTCCCATTGGCAAACTCCTACAACAATTGTGCAAAAAAACCCAACGATGGAAAAATGAATGTTCTTGCAAAGAGGCATTATGGATGGTGGAGGTGTGACTTCTTGGCAAAATCAATGGCTCATTTGATCACTACTTGGCAACACCTAAAAAGTTTAGGGTTTGGATAGGTGAATTGGTGTTGTTTTTGGAGAGACTTTTGGCCCATCCCATCCCATCCATCAGCAAATGCTTTTTGACAAACTTTCATCATTTGGCCCCCCTTTTTTTCCTTTGTACTCGCAGCTGCATTTTCTTTAAAAGTAGAAATCTGGCTTTAATTCGCCACAAGCAAAAAGAAGGGAAAAAAAACATTGCTTTACAAAAGGTTGAAGGCCTAAAGAATCAAGGAAATATGAACAGATGAAAAATGAGCATTCAATGCATTTTGGATAATGTTTCATGGTTGAATAGACTTCATGCCAAGTCCACCTATTTGAGATGGGCATGATGAGCCTTAACATGAAATCCATTAAACCATGAGCTCAAAAAGACCATGATTGGTCAGACTTTTAATATGTTAAGGTACCTCAATAAAGTCCTTAATCACTATTTGCACTTCACAACCACAGCCCCAACATAAATGAATTTTGAATTTTCATGGTCCCGGTCCCTCCCTGTAGTGTACAAGGGGCCTAAACCTAGTTTGACCCTAAACCCTAAACCCTAAACCCTGTCCCTTCAGATGCTAGAAAGTGAAGTCCGTCATCTGTGGGCTTTGGACCCAGTCGGCGTTTAAACCAGAAAAGTCCTAAACCGCATCGCACCAGCCTTCCTGGCAGCACAAACAAATGCGCATCCGGAACGATCCCTGGCCGGGATTCCTGTGCAAAAATTCCGGGGTAGAAATTTACCCAGGCGAAGTCAAGCTCGTGTAGTCGTACATACGCGGCGATCGCCCAACACCCATCTGTGAGATCTGCTATAAAAATATGCTACTGCATCGACAGTGACAATCTTGTAAGTAATTCATCAGCAATCTCCAAGTGTGTTTAATTGTGTGCGCGACCGCCTCCAAAAACTTTCAGAAAATCATCTCTCGTGATAATAGGAACCCAACACAAACTTAGCCTGATCTGAAACTGCCAGAAGAAATTGAGATTTTTTTGAGTTTGTGATTTGACGGTGATTAGTGATCATATCTTCAACAATGAAGTCTTCTCTTATTGTAACTCGTGATGTTGTGACCATGGTTTTGTTGCTTCTTTTTGTGCCCCTTTTCATATTCTCTCAAGTGGCAGAAGCTCACTTTAGAGTTGTTCCAAGATCCCGACGGAGTCTGGCTGAAAATCATGAGGCGGCTGATACCCATGAGTATATTGCACCTCCTTTGGAATTTGATTTCTATAAGAGGACATGTCCTCAGCTGCCAGGGATTGTGCAGAAAGCTGTGGCAGCGGAATTCGCGTTCGATCCTACCAGTGCCGGACCTCAGTTGCGTTTGTTTTTCCATGACTGCTTCGTGCAAGGGTGTGATGCTTCTGTTCTGATCAACTCCACCAACGTGAACCAGGCCGAGAAGGACGCGGCTATCAACTTTAGTATTGGCAACTTTTTCGTGATCGACGACATCAAGGAGCAACTGGAGAAAGAGTGCCCAGGTGTCGTCTCTTGCGCGGACGTGTTGGCTCTGGTTGCTGTCTACTCCGTCAAGCAGGTACTGGATTCTTCCCATGATACGCTTATAAGTACGTGGTGAATAATTCCGTCATCGAATCTTGCGACATATAATAGCTAGAATAACTTTACATTCTTCTGCAGCCTGAACTCCTTTATCTCATGTTTGTTTGTTGCATTTTCTGGCCGCTGTGGACAATATTAGTCCTTACTGATCCGTGTACGTAACAGGCGGGAGGACCATTGTATGACATCGAGCTCGGACGCAGGGACAGCCTTACTTCATATGCCCCGAGCTCCGAAACATTTCTGCCCGCTTTCAATCTCGAGGTTTCGGGCTTGTTGGAAGACTTCAAACTTGTTGGCCTAGACCTCGTCGATTTGGTTGTTCTCTCAGGTCAGTGGGTTGTTCAATTCTCGCCCATTCCATGATATACACGTACAGCAGCAGTTTGCAACGCAGCTGAATTAATCCTGAAACGTTTTATAAGATTTTTTTTCCATCACATGAGCTTGGATTACCCTAACTTAAGGAATTTCCAAATTAATGCAAACACAGGCGGACACACTATCGGGCAAGGTCATTGCAACAGCATTATCAACCGCGTGTATCCGCACGTCGACCCTCAATACCCCAAGTATTACAGTCAGCAGCTGGTGGCCAACTGCACGGACAACGGCGCCATCAAGCTACCCAACTACGACAACAACACGCAGTTCTTTAACGACCCGATCACACCGCTCCAATTCGACAACCAGTACTTCAAGAACCTGAAGGAGAACTTGGGTCTATTCACGTCGGATGAGTCGCTCTTCAACGACCCACGCACGGTCAAACTGGTGGAACACTATGCCAACAACCAGGATGCATTTTTCAAGCAATTTGGTGTGTCATTGCGAAAGATGGGCAAGATCGGTATTCTCACAGGGACACAAGGCCAAATCCGCAAGCAATGTTGGGTTCGAAATTCAAACAACGCGGATCCTGCTCTCAACCCCATATCCCTCAACTTCACTGACAGCACCGCCAACTGATTCCCCAAAATACGTTAAATCGGAAGCCCTAAGATCGTAACTGCAGTCAGTCAGTACAAAAATGCCCACCGGGCCACCTTCCTTCGCAAGGCCCTTCTTAGCACCAAATTTGGTCAAACTGAGTTTCATCCTGTCTTTCATTTTTTGGTTCCTTCCTTCGCAAGGCCCTTCTTAGTACCAAATTTGGTCAAACTGAGTTTCATCCTGTCTTTCATTTTTCGGGTTCCTGTACTGTAGCCATGAATATTTTGGAACTTCCTGCATTCATTGCAGAATTCCAGCATTTTTACAGGCCTACCCATTTTTAATAAAATTTCATTCATTTGCTGATAACAGTGTTTTGTAAGTTGAAAGAGGGATTGAGGGATGAAAGAAGGGCCCAAAAAGGGGGGGGTCACTTTTCAATCTCTAATATGAATTCTTCTTTCATTCTTATATGAAGATTCTTATCATTCTTTTGGATTTTAAAGGGTGAGGAAACACTGCCCCAAATCCCACTTGTTACTTGTAGGGTCAGGTCTTAGGTCATGGAGGAGAGTCGTAAATGGGATGTTAGGTGGGTACCCTGAATGTGGGGGGTGGGACAAGTGACCCCTTGATAATAAAGGACATTTTTTTGAATTTTTCTTTAGTGTAAGGATGTGATTGATGGAGTTATGTGTAGGGTAAAGCTCTCTAAGGTGAGGGGCATTAAGGGGCCTAGGATGAGGTGATAGCCAAGTTCGGCCACACATTTTGGGAGTGTCCCCCACCCATGGGCTTTACCTATGGTAAAGCACGGGGCAAAATTTATCATGAACCAAATCTATGTAAATCACAAAGCTTATGAGTGGGATGGTTCTTATGCCTACTCCGCAATAGTGAGAGAGTTCTTACACCTACAAGTAGGCATAATTTCCCTCCCATAGTATGATATTAATGTAATCTAATTTATATTTTTCAATCAATTCCATCAAACTATCATGAGCTCATTGAAACCCATGATCTAAGCAAGGTGGCTACACCAAAGTGAATAATAATAATAATTGGGCTATTGTTGGATTTGTGTCTCAAATTTTTCACCTATATATACTTTCATTTCTTTTTATAAATCAAGCCATATATATAGTTTAGCCATGTTAATCACAACGTGAGCATTAAGAAAGTCACTAGAAGGAGTTCAAACATCATCTTCATGGCCATGAAATAGGTCCTTCACCATCCAACCACAACTTCATGTTGTGACAAATAGTGTAATCACATAAATATAAAGATGTATATAATTAAAATCTCATGCATTAAGATAAATGTAGTTTCATAAATGAATTTAATTTTCACTTGTTGATTTCATTACTTAATTTGACTTAATGACTGAATTACACTAATTGAATCAACCGAATTTTAGATTACAATAAATTACATTGATGACATTATATTACTTAAGTTGTATCAATGACATTACTTACATTATTACATCTTTAATTTTTTAATTAAAAATGAAATTAATTTCAATTTTTAATTTTGAAAGTTCAAATATAATTTTTCATTTGGATTTCCACTAGTACACTCAAATGTTATGTACTCATTACATGATACATCTAATCTTGATTTTCTTCTAATCATAATTTTATTTTAAATTTTACTGTTTTTAACTCTCAAATGTCAAAATATCATATTAGTCTTCAATATTTTGACTTGAGCCATAAATTCACATCTAAAATTTTTAATTAAGTTATTTTTTGTAGTTTCATAATTATGAAATTACTTTCACATGTGAAAATCAGTTTCATTTGTTTGTAATTTGGTATTTACAATTCACTTGGTAATACTTTAAATTTCTAATGAAAATGAATTTAATTTCAAAAAATCCAACCTAATGTCATTATCTTGAATAAGTTAATTATGTATTTTCACAAGTTTCATAATTACATTTAAATTATAAATCTCCATTATTTCCTAATTACATTCAATTTAAATATTGATTAAATTTTCATTTACTTAATTACTTTAATTACATTATGTCTTGCATGTTGACACATCAACATCCATGTCAGAATTCAATTGACATAGCAAACATGGGACATTTGTGGACCATGTAATATTCATGTGGACTATGTGTACTATTCAATTGCAATCTTTGCATAAGTGCTACATAGTCCACGTGTAACTAACAATGTCCAATATCAATAGAATGGAATTGAACTTAGTCATATCAAACCTACTTACTTTTTTTATTAATCAAAATGGACATAGTTCATCATTTCAAGCAAGTAATTTAGACTCCTCAAAACAATTTAGTCATAATATTACTAGCATAAAAATCATGGTTTTGTTTAGTGTTATGTGAATTGCTTTCACAATGACGTTAACAAATGTTTATCCTATGCAATTATGTGCATCTCCTATTCAAATTTGACATACACCTTCATTGGTATTTTTCATTTTTAAAATAAATGTCACCGTATGTGTATAATTATAACTATATCATGTGATTTGCAAGTATCCGGGGCTTGAACTTGGAAATCGAAAAATATGTTAATTTCAATAACATCTAAATCTTAATAGTTTAAGACAAATTCAAACACACTAGAAATTGACTCTCAAAAACGCATTCACTTTTTGTGCATTAGAGCTTAGGCTTGGGCAACTATTGATTGGTTAATAGCATGAAAAATCCTAACCGTTTTCAAGATTAAATTGAACCATTCACCTTACCAAGCATACCACATCTTTGATGTAAGGTAAACTTGCACATATTAAAAGGTCTACATGCCTCCTAACTAGAATCCTTGCCCCAAGTCCTTTAAAAACCCACCAAACTTTGAAGTTGAATTATTGGGCAAAACTTTTAAACCATGTGTTATGGATATCATGGATGATTTATCCATGGCATAACTTGATAATTGTTTATATCATGCTTATTATTTTGATTACAATTAATGTTTTGCTAAACGACCCTTAACATATTTTCATTCATTTGCATTGAGTTTTTTTGAAATTCTATAAAATCATGTTGCACAACAAGTTTGGCCTTTGTTTTTGGAAGCAAAAGATCATAAACAAAGATGTAAACAATTGCAAAACACTGAAATTATTGAAATTTGATAATAGTGACCAATGATCATGGATTGCAAGGTTTACATATAAGAAATCAGTAACATATTTGTTATAAATAATAAATCAACATGTTCAAAGCAAGAGGGATTGTTGATGTAGTGGCCAAGATCATGAACACTTTCACTTTCATTAGTGGGCATATAAACTAAGTGTTACAACGCCATTACCACTTGCATTCCAAAGTAGTCTATGTAAAACTTCTTAAACATTTGAATCATTTCCATTTATGGTGGCACATTTTTTTAAATATAATAATTATCATTTTTTTTTCATTTTTTTAACCTCACCAAATCCTTTGATCAATTCTTGACATCATTCGAAGAGGTTCATGAATCCTTAAGGTGCCCAATAAAGAGGAAAAAATAACTATTACAATTATGATGGCACATCTCCTAAATTTGTGAAAAACTCTAATGATAATTGTATCAATCTCATTTGAAGACCCATACTTTTCAACACACTTGGACTTAATCTTCTACCACAACTCCAAGTGTGTTGAAAATAATGGGTTTGAACAATGCATATTTAATGCAACTATAATAGCCATATGAAATGTGGTGTTATAATATAATGTTAAATGTCCAACATGGTTTCATATGATTTGGTGCATGTGCCAACCATTTCAAAGCATGTGTAGCATGTGTATACAACTCTTGAACATTACTTGCTTAAAATTATGTGTGCAAGGGTTTGATTTGAAAATCACCCAATTTTCATATTACCATTCTTCTTCATTTACAACATTGTCCTTAAAGATAAATTCAATATTTGACATTCCAGGTTGAGGAATTTCTCATCATGGTGCAAAAGGATCTAATTGTTGTCAATATTAACTTCCATAATGAACATGATAGTCATAACATGTGTTAGACCAATGATAGCATTGACCTTGATTTCATTTGTGTTAGAGGTGTATAAATGAAAGTGATGACCCAAATTCATTTCAAACATTATGTTGACATCAAGTTGAATGGGTCAAATGGTGCATCAACAAGTCGATATGTATACTTATTTTATCATTATAAGAAAGTCTTACTTCATTGATTCTACTTTCACTTTGTGAGTAATTCAACTAATATTTATTGCAAATCAAATTTTGAAAACACTTCAATCTTGCAATAGTGAAAAAAAGTTATTGAAAATGTAATTTTATTTTTTTTAGGGGTGATTTGGCGACCAAATGCAATTTGGTTTGTTGATTTTCCTATTGAATTTTATCAAGATTGTCAAATTTACATTTGATCAAGACTATTAAATGGCAATCAAATTTTGATCATGACAATTTAAATTACAATCAAATTTGTTGCCTTTAAGGCCTTTTTCCCCCTTAGGTTTTCGAGCTTTGAACAAATTTTATTTTCACCATTGACATATGACCATATTTAATTATGACACCTTAACTAATGAAGTGTACCTATTGTTAGTTGTAATTAATTAGTTGTGGGTGCCTAACAATTATTTATATTTATTTTTTTTTTGCAATGAACCATTTTGATCAGCCCTCCAAATAAAAGTTTCTATTTTTGCAATTTTTTATACATATTACCTCAAACAAAATCACCTTTATTGCTCTATACGCTAGTACTTACAAGACATAGAAAATGATCTCACATGCAATTACTCCCCCTCCTTGTCTCTTTATAAGTGATTTTACAAGAGTGAGACTTCACAATTCCGAGATTAAAGCTAAAATCCTTAATATCTACTTATAGGTGAAGATCTATCCCATTTTTAAGGGGGAGGTGTAAGAACCATCCCTCTCCTATGCCTCATGATCTATGTATGTCTAGGTTCATGATAACCTTTGCCTTGAGCTTTTATGATTCAAGTAAAGCCCCAAATTGGGGACATTCCCAAAATTTGTGGCCGAATTCATCTATCCCCTTGTCCTATGCCCTTTATTTTGAAATTTACTTGACATTTTCATCTGAAAACAAACTATACCAACTGCAAACAAAACATTCGCAATACCCAATTTTAATTTTAAAAATTATCTTTTTGAAGATAAACAACATTTGAAGTTCCAAAGAGATTGGGATTTTTTTTTTTTTTTTTTTTTATTTTTTTTTTTTTTTTATTTTAATAAAAAATATTTAAATATTAAAATAAAAAAAAAAAAATTTATATTTTTTTTTTAAAAAATTGAAGTTAAATAAAAATAACATATA
>Ga0116231_10007857_pt1 | contig 19165 bp, 16 predicted proteins | sample S1TSphgellanicum_2_FD_89695 | JGI IMG/M metagenome (GOLD analysis project Ga0116231, IMG submission 89695) | Host-associated microbial communities from peat moss isolated from Minnesota, USA - S1T2_Fd - Sphagnum magellanicum MG | ecosystem: Host-associated > Plants > Peat moss > Unclassified...
ACTTAACCTTCAATCGCAGCGTACGCACGCAGGTCTGTGCCACGATTTCGACGGGAGACTCGGAAATCATGGCGCAATGTAAAGCGGATCTCTCATGATGATCAACGATCATTTATGGTGTGATCATCGACAAATGCGAGAACGAGCGCGGCATGAACCAGGTTCACTTTGCAGCGGGCGGCTCTGCTCCACTGCGTTACGCAACCACCGCCGCTGGGTCGCGTCATCCCTGACGCTCCGTCGTTTCTTTAGTGGATGCGTTGGAAGGGAGATTCGGCGTTGGCGCGATGGGCAGGCAAGCTCGGCAGACAGAGTATCTACTGACCATCTATCCGATGTAGCGACGCAAGTCACCGATCTAACTTAAGCATCGCATAGGCTTACCCTCCAAGTGCAATCAGGGAGCGGAGTAGCGCGGATCCGAACACGGCATCGTGGGAAAAGATCGGATATGCCGGTGCCTATCGATGTGGCGCGATCGCTGTGCGCCGGGGCGGGCCTAGATTGAGCAGCACCAGACCACCCACCGTGATGGCGACACCCAGATAGGTGGCCGCGCCGATCGCCTCGCCCCCGACCGCACCCCAAAACACGCCCCACACGGGCAGGAGGTACGTGACCGCCACGACCTGCGTGGCCGTCACCTCGGCCAGCAGCTTGTAATAGAGCAGGTAGGCAATGCCGCTGCCTACGAAACCGAGGACGGCAATGGCCGCGAGCGGCGCCGGCGCGAGAAATTCCCGCGGCCATGCCGTGAGCAGCGCGGGCGCCGTCAGCAGCAGCGTCGCCAGGCTCAACTGCGTGGTGGCGAGACCGATGGGGTCCAGGCCCGTGAGCTTGGCCTTGGCCAGCAAACTCGCCACCGCGTAGCAGACGGCAGCGGCGCCGATGGCTAGCGTCCCCCACCACAAACCGCTGGCGCCGGCGCCGCCGGCCGCTGCGTCGGGGGCATGGGTGAGCACGACGACCAGCACGCCCAAGAAGGCGAGCACGACGCCCACGGTGGTGAAGCCGCGCGGCAGACGCCGATCCAGCGTCGCCGCCAACAGCAGGGTCCAAATGGGCGTGGTCGCGTTGAGCACGGCCGCGGTGTTGCTCGGCACCCAGACCTCGCCCCAGGCGAACAGCGAAAAGGGCAGCGCATTGTTCAGTAGCGCCACCAACAGCAGCCAGGGCAACAGCCGACGCGACGGTAGGCGCATGCCGCCCGCCACCAGGACCCCCCACATCAATCCGGCGCCGAGGCCACAGCGCAGCCAGGCGATCCACAGCGGCGGATAATCCGGCACCGCGACGCGCATCATCAGAAACGAGATTCCCCACGCCGCGGACAGCAGCAGGATCTGAACCATCGATTTGGAACCCATCATCATCGATCGATCCTCGGCCTCGACCGATCTCAAGCCGTCAAAGGCGCACTCGCTGCGCTCTCGATGCGTCGATTGATGAAATACATCATGAACAATGTGAGCAAGGTCGTAAACACGAGTACATAGCCGACGACGTCGAAATGCTCGATGGCACCGCTCGGCGTCTCGGTAACGATTGCACCGGCGAGCGCCGCTGCGAAGCCGCCCGATATCTGTTGCAGCGACGAGCTGATCGACATGTAGGAGCCGCGATCCAAGGGACTCGGTATGGCCGTGATCAGCGCAGAGGAGGAAATCATGCGCGAGGAGACCCCGATGAACAGCAACACGTTGACGAGAATCACGATCTCAATCGGCGTCACGCCAAGATGGGTGTAAACCAAGACCATGACGATGGTCCACGCACAGCCGATCGCAAACACCGCATATTTTCCAAGAGCGTCGGCCGCGCGCCCGATCAAGGGCCCCGCAATCATCGAAAACACGCCGGTGATCGTATAGATCAGCGGCAACCGCTCGACCGGGATTCCGAGGTTGTGCACCGTAAATGCGCTGGAGAACGGCAGGAGCATGAACCCGCCCGTGGCCAGCAACACCGTCGCAGCGAAGCCCTGCAGATAACGCGGCGTGGAAACCGTATGCACGAAATGATGCAACGGGCTCTTATCGGCCCGCTGCGACAAATGGGCGTTGATCGGCCGCAGCAGCACGACGATGACGGCGCCGACCGCGACACTCGTCCCGACGATCAGGAAAAATGGCGCATGCCAGCCCCAACGATTCGCGAGGTACAAACCGATCGGCAGGCCGAGGACGTTGCTCGCAGCGAACGCCGCCTGGACGACGCCCATGACCCGGCCGCGCAGCCGAAAATCGAACAAGTCGGTCGTGATCGCGAAAACGATCGAGCCGATCACGCCGCCGAACAAACCCGTCACCATGCGCGCGAATAGCAGAAAGTGGTAGGAGGTCGCGATCGCGCACAAAAACGTCCCGGCCACGAACCCTGCGTAAAAGAACAGCAACAATTTCTTGCGATCAAAACGATCGGTGAATCCCGAGGCAAGCAATCCCGCCGCTCCCGCGCTGAAGGCATACGCCGAAACGAGAAGACCGAATTGCGTCGGAGAGACCCGCAAGGCAGGCATGATGATTGCCCCCAAGGGCGACAGCACCATGAAGTCCAGGATGATCGTGAACTGCAGGAAAGCGAGCAGGCCGATGACCAACTTTTGATAAGCCGTCAGCGTAATCGGACTCGGGGCGGCTTCGTTCGGGGATACCATTCCGTACATTCTACCGCGAATCCGCGCAGCGCCGGCGGCCGCGCCGCCGATCGTGATGCCCAACACTGCGGTTGCCGATTGGCGGGTTGGGGTGCACGAGTCGAAATCCGCTGTTTGAGCTTAGTCAACTACTTCCGCTGCTGTAAACTTTGTGAATGAACCTCAATTTGCTGTCGATTGCCGGCGTATTCATATTGTTGGGATGCAGTGGGCCGCGCGAAGTCACGCCTGCACCGGGCGCTGCGCCCGTCCTGGTGTCAGGCATCGACATTCAATACTTCGATGCCTCAGTTCGTCCGCAAGACGACTTTTACAAGCACATCAACGGCAAATGGCTGGCCGATACCGAGATTCCGCCCGACAAGGGCAGCTACAGCACTTTGATGAAATTGCGCGACGACTCGGAAGCGAAACTGCACATCATCATCGACGACCTGCAGAAGTCGGTGGACCCGAGCGACCCCAATCAACAAAAGATCGCGGACTTGTATTCCAGCTTCATGGACGAGCCTACGCTCGAGGCCTTGGGGTTAAAGCCGCTCGCGGGCGAATTCGCCAAAATCAGCGCACTGAAGCATAAAAAGGAAATCGCTGGTCTAATCGCGCATTTCAACGAGATCGGGGTGACCGCACCCTACAGCCCGGTGGTGCATCAAGACGCCAAGGATTCCACCAAATACGTCTTCGACCTCGAACAAGATGGTCTCGGCATGCCGGACCGCGACTTCTACCTGCTGAACGACGTCAAGTTGAAAGAGGTCCGGGTTCGTTACGGTCAGTACGTTCAAAAAATGCTGACGTTGTCCGGCGACAGGGCGGCTGCGGCGGACGCCAAGCACGTCCTCGCTCTCGAGACGCAGCTCGCCAAATTTCAATGGACCAAGGTTGAACTTCGCAACCCGGTCAAGACGTACAACAAGGTGGAGTTTCCAAGACTGGCCGGGATCGCACCGACCCTCGATTGGCGCCGTTATCTCAGCGACGCGGGTGTCAAAGGCAAGACCGACTACCTGGTGATCGGGGAGCCCTCGTACTTTCGCGGATTGGATCGACTTCTGCGGAAAACGCCGTTGTCGACCTGGAAGGCCTACTTCCGGTGGCGCCTGCTGAGCGATTTCTCCCCTTATCTCAGCAAGCCGTTCGTCGATGAGCACTTTGCGTTCTACGGCACCGGACTGCGCGGAATCCCCGAGAACCGGCCGCGCTGGAAGCGAGGCATCACGCTCATCGAGGACTCGATCGGCGAAGCTTTGGGCAAGGTGTACGTGGCGCGATATTTTCCGCCCGAATCGAAAGCGCGCATGGACGGGCTGGTAAAGAATCTGCTGGCCGCCTACAGCGCCGACATCGAGACGCTCGATTGGATGTCGGCAGAGACCAAGCAGAGGGCACTGGCGAAGCTCGCTAAGTTCACGCCGAAAATCGGTTATCCGGACAAGTGGCGCGACTACAGCGCCTTGCACTTCGACAAGCGCGATCTTGTCGGCAACGTGATCCGCGCGCAACAATTCGAATACCATCGCAATCTCGATAAATTAGGTAGACCGATCGATCGCAGCGAATGGGGTATGACCCCGCAAACCGTGAATGCCTACTACAACCCCGAGATGAACGAGATCGTGTTTCCCGCAGCCATCCTGCAGCCGCCGTTCTTCGATCCTCGCGCCGATGACGCGGCAATCTACGGCGGCATCGGCAGCGTCATCGGCCACGAGATAAGTCACGGTTTCGACGATCAGGGTAGTCAGTACGATGGCGACGGCAATCTGCTCGACGCGCCAGGATGGTTCACGCAAGCCGATCTCAACAGGTTCAGGGAAAAGACCAAGGCGTTGGTCGCCCAGTACTCGGCGTACGAACCGATTCCCGGCTATCATGTCAACGGCGAACTCACGTTGGGCGAGAACATAGCCGACAACGCCGGTCTCGCCATCTCGTACAAGGCCTACAAGCTTTCGTTGAATGGCCGGCAAGCACCGCAAATCGACGGCATGAGCGGCGACCAGCGCTTCTTTGCCGGATGGGCCCAGGCATTTCGCGGCAAGTCACGCATCAACAATGAGATCGTGGCGCTGAAGACGGATCCGCATTCGCCATCGGCGATCCGCGGCACTGTGCCCGAGATGAATCAAAACGCCTTCTTCGATGCCTATGACATCAAGGAAGGCGACAAGATGTATCTCGCCCCGAATGAGCGCGTGACGCTTTGGTAACGGAGTCTGCTAGGGTAATGGCGCGGGCCAGCCATCGCCGCTCGAGGAGTGAACCCGTGTTGCAGCGTCGTCGCAGTCTCTCTTTACTGGCGGTAGCCGCCGCCCTGCTCAGCTTCGGACCCGGACTTCGAGACCAGGCCCGCGCCGCGCAAGCAGATCCGCTCGTCGCGATGTTCGTTTGGTGGAATGCGGCCTACAAGGACCCTGAAGGGTTTACCGCCGAGGCCTTCGGGCGCTACTTCACGCCGGATGCCGTGATGCGCATCAACGGCAGCGATCGCAGCAAGGGCCTCGCGGATCTCGCCCAACATTTCCGGGCCATACAGGCACATACTCAGAGTGTAGTGATCGAACTGCCATTCATCGATGAATTCACGTCGGCGCGGGGCGACCAGATCTTCACTCATCATTTCGTGCGTGCACGCGAAGATGGCAAGGATAGCCGCGAGCGGGTCATGGGGTACGCGACCATTCGCGATGGCAAGATCTCCTTGATCAATTTCGTGAGCATCCCTGCAGATCCGGCGCCGACGGCACATGTTCATGCTGTTCCAGCGGGACCGCTGCCGCCGTGATCACGGCATGGCTCGGACAAACCTGGCCGCGCGCCGCGCTATGGGCGCCCTTGGCGTTAGGCTTCGCGAACCTGCTGGGTATTCAGACCGCCCGCGCAGAGGCTTCTTCGCCGCCGCTATATATTCATGCCGGCAGCCTGCTCGCTGATCCGCGCAGCGGTCAGGTGCTGCACGAACAGACCTTGGTGGTTCAGGATGGCAAGATCCTGAAGGTCGAGGCAGGCTTTACCAGTGCGCATGGCGCGCGGATCGTCGACCTGTCGCAACGCTTCGTGCTGCCCGGCCTGATCGATGGCCACGTCCATTTGAGCTATCCCGACGGACGCGACTCGCTTGCCCCCACCGCAACCTCGCCGGCCGCCCAGGCGATCGTCGGCGTCGCCGACGCACGCAAAGACCTGATGGCGGGATTCACGACGATTTGCGATTTGGGAGGCGAAAACGAAGTCGTGTTCGCGCTGCGCGCCGCGTCCAACGCTGGCACGATCGAAGCTCCGCGTATCTTTGCCTCTGGCGACTACATCACCGCGACGCCCATGCCGCCGCCGTTCAGCCATAGCTGTTCTGGTGCAGACGAGTGCACGCGCGTGGTTCGCGATCAGGTGACGCGCGGCGCCGATCTCATCAAGGTCATCGCAACCGGCGGCGTCCTCTCGACCGAAGCGACCGGCGTCAATCTCCAGTTCACCGAGGACGAATTGGTCGCGATCGTGCGAACCGCCCACAGCTTGGGACGCAAGGTGATGATGCATGCGCACGGCACCGACGGCATCGATGCAGCGCTGCGCGCCGGTGCGGATTCGATCGAGCACGGCAGTTATCTCGATGCCGGCTCGATCGCTTTGTTCAAGGCACATGGCGCCTATCTCGAACCGACGTTGCTGGCCGGCGATACGGTTGCACGGTGGGCTGCGGAAGGCGATCTGCCGCCGGTGACTGCGGCCAAGGCTCGCGTGGTCGGTCCGCTGATGATCGGCGCGGCACGTCGCGCCTATACCGGCGGCGTGAAAATGGCCTTCGGCACCGATACGGGCGTCTCGCAACATGGGGACAACGCGCGCGAGTTCGCGCTGCTGCGCAAGGCCGGCGTCACGCCCCTCGACGCCGTGCGTATGGCCACCGTGTGGGGCGCAGATCGTATCGGCATGAGCGATACGCTCGGCGCACTCAAACCAGGTATGGCCGCCGATATGATCGCCGTCGATGGTGACCCGCTCGCGGACGTCACGACTTTGGAGCGAGTCACTTTCGTGGCGAAGGGCGGCAAGATCTATCTAAATGAATGAGCCTCAGGTTGCGGCATCATCGCCGCGGCGGGGCCCCGCGACCCGGCGAATCCATGCCGCAGAAGGCTAACCGACGGGTAGCGCCTGTACTCGCGCGCGCCTCTTCAACAGATCGAAGGTGCGCGCGTGAATTTCCTGCAACGCCTCGTCTTCATCGATACCGGTCAACCGTCTCGAGCTCATGACCCGCCTGCCGCCCACCCACACATGTTGCACGTCGCTGGACTGGGCGGCGAACACGAGATTCCACAATACCGGATCGTGCCCTTCCGATTCGACCACAGGCAGGAGATGCGGTTGCCATAGGTCGATCATGATGACATCCGCCAACTTGCCGGCTTCCAGCGAACCAATATGCCGCTCGACGCCGAGCAAGCGCGCACCGTCGATCGTCGCCATGCGAATGGCTTCTTCAGCGCCCAGCGCGGTCGCATCCAGACGGGTGACCTTTTGCAGAAGTGATCCGACTTTCATGCATTCCCACATGCTCAGGGAGTTATTGGAGATCCCCCCGTCCGATCCCAGACCGACCTCGAGACCCGCCGCCTTGAAGCTCGCCACTGGCGCCGCACCGGAGGCGAGTTTCATGTTGCTGACGGGGCAATGCGCGACGCCGGTGCCGGTATCGGCAAGCAGCGCAATTTCAGCATCATCGAGCCAGACACAATGCGCCAGCACGGTTCCCGGCTTGAGGATTCCCCAGTCATGGAATTTCTTGACCGGCCGATCACCGAAAAGCCGCTGCACGACGGCGACTTCTTCACGCTGCTCACTCGTATGCGTATGGATGTTGACGCCATATCGGTCCGACAGATCGCGTATTTTCCGAAACATGTTTTCGGAACAATAGGTGATGTGCTCGAGCCCGAGCCATGGCCGCACGTCCATCGGTTGAAACTTACCGCAGTACTCGATCAGCGCCACGCTGGTCTCGAGCGTTTCAAAAAAATCCTGGGTCGGATGATCGGCTGCGTATGGCACCAGATGCACCCGCAACCCGAGGGTGCGCGCCGCATCCGCACCCTTGTGCAGGAAACGGTACATATCCACGACGGTGGTGGTACCACCCTTCAACGCCTCCAGGTAGCTGACGAGGCAACCAAAATAGGCATCCGCTTCGGTCAATACGCGATGCTCGCGCTGATATCGAGACAGCCAGTCCAGGAGCTGCGCATTTTCGCTGAAGCCCTTGAGCAGACTGGAGTGCGAGTGCACATCGATCAAGCCCGGCAAGACGGCAACGCGGCCCTTGCCGTCAATGACACTCGCATGTTCAGGGATGTGAATTTCGCCTGACTCGCCAATCGACAGAATTGCGTCCTCATCGAACACCAGGACGCCGTTTGGGTAGACCCGGAACTCCTTGTCTACGGTATAAATGCGCGCATTGAGAATCGCGGTCACATTGTTCAAGCGTCGTTAACTCCAGACAGCATACCGGCCTCGACGGGATGGCCATATCGCAGCCGCTGTTGATCCACGGCCCGGAATCTTCATCCAATCACCGCTACTCGGAACTCGGGGCAGTCACCGAATAGCTGTATTAGTGCCCGGCAGCTGATGGTCGGTCAACCTCAATAATCGGCCTGTTCACCGACTTAATGCCGGCGTCGCGCTTCGGCCGAAGCAGCCCGCTGTTCGATCGCAGAATAGGGTGGTCTCGAGCCTCTAAGCGCGGGGCCACGTTGCTTGAATCGGGAATTTATCCGTAGCAAGATCACGCACTCATTGGAGAGCAGGTTAAGCCATGGATTCGCGTCGGCTCACCAAATGCGCGCTCGGCTTGCTGTTGGCAGCAACGATAGCGCGGGCGCAGAGTACTGGCACGCCTCCCGCTCCGCTGGACGAGGGCAAGCAGCTGCCGCAGATCGACGTGCACGCCCGCAGAATGCTGCAGCGAAGCCTCGATAGCTACCTGTACAAGGTGACTCATGGCTCCGTGGCCATCGACGATGATCCACTGGTGCAATGGAGCACGCCGATTTGCCCCCTGGTCACCGGTCTTCCGCATGATCTTGGGCAGGGGCTGTTCGACCACTTCACCCAGGTCATCGATTCCCTCGATCGGCCTCGCGGCCGGGAAGGCTGCAAGCCCAACTTCATCATCATCGTAATGTCCCATCCGGAGGAGCGGCTGCGGGATTGGTGGCATCGTCATCCCACAGCCTTTTCCTATTACGAGGCCTGCACCGACAAGTTCCTGCACACCACCGATGCTGTGCGAGTTTGGTACAACAAGGGGAACGTCGACTTCGACGGAGCCGGCGCCATGGACTCCGACATGGTGCTCGACGGGATATTCCGCGGCGTTCCCTCCTTCAAGACGCACAGCAACGGCCTAAATCCGCGCACCAACTACGTCGTGGTTCCCAAGCTCCACAATGTCATCGTCGTCGTGGATCTCGAAAAAATCGTGGGCTTCGCGATTGCGCCCTTGGCTGAGTACATCGCGATGGCGGGATTGACCAAGGTGGATCTGGACGTCTCTTATGGACAGATGCCGACAATATTGCGGCTGTTTTCCGCCGACGAGAAAGACCGGCCTGAGGGACTCAGTAGTTGGGACCGATCGTTTCTCAAGGCCGTGTACGCCACGGATCAGTTTTCGCGCATGCAGCGTGTTGCAGTGGTGAATCACATGCTGGCGGACCTCTCTGCCCGGGCAGAACTCCAAGGCCCCTGAAAACCCTGTCTATTTCTTGCGGCGCGCCGCCGTGCGGAGCGGCGCTTTTCGCAGCTTTCTCCTGGACACTCGTTTCCTCCCCGGCGCCTTGTTGAATTTGGCGGCTCGCTTCGCCGCCACGCGCTTCTTTACAGCTGCGGTTTTCCTTGGACGCACAGCCTTCGTAGGTGCGCCGGCCTTCTTGCGTGCGCCGGCTTTCTTGGACGGCGCGGCCTTCTTCGACGTGGCGGCCTTCTTGGACGGCGCGGCCTTCTGCGCTCCCAGCCTCGTCTTCGCCGCGGGCTTCATGACCGAGTCGGATGGCGCCGCCGGCGCCGCAGAATCGCCGCGCAGCTGCGCGAGGATCGCCGGGTTCTCGAGCGTCGACATATCCTGGGTGATTTCTTCGCCGCGCGCGATGGAGCGCAGCAGGCGGCGCATGATCTTTCCCGATCGCGTCTTCGGCAGGTTGTCGGTGAGACGAATGTCGTCAGGCTTGGCGATGGGACTCAATTGTTCTGCCACCCAGCCGCGCAGTTCGTCCATGAGGAATTTCGCGTCGGCTCCCTGCGGCTTCGGCATATTGAGCACCACATAAGCGAACACGGATTCGCCCTTGATGTCGTGGGGCCTGCCGACCACGGCGGCTTCGGCCACTTTGGGATGGGCCACGAGCGCCGACTCGATTTCCATGGTGCCGAGGCGGTGTCCTGCGACGTTCAGCACGTCATCGATTCGTCCCATGATCCAGTAGTAGCCATCTGCATCGCGATGAGCGGAATCGCCGGCGACGTAGAATCGATTCTGGAACCTTTCCCAGTAGGTCTGCAGATAGCGTTCGTTGTCGCCCCAGATCGTGCGCAGCATCGAAGGCCAAGGCCGTTTGATGACCAGATATCCGCCGGCGTTCGGATCGTTGACCGGCCTGCCCTCATCATCGACGATGTCGGCGAAAATCCCCGGCAGGGGCTTCGTGCAGGAACCCGGCTTGGCGGACGTCACGCCGGGAACGGGCGTGATCATGATGGCGCCCGTCTCGGTCTGCCACCAAGTATCGACGATTGGACAACGCTCACCGCCGATCACGCGGTGGTACCACATCCACGCTTCGGGATTGATCGGCTCGCCCACGCTGCCGAGCAGCCGCAATGTGCCGAGTTCGTATCGTCTCGGGATGGCGTCTCCCAGCTTCATGAGCGCGCGGATCGCGGTCGGCGCCGTATACAGAATGCTGACCTCATGATCCTGGCAGATCTTCCAGAAGCGGCCGCCGTCGGGGAACGTCGGTGCGCCTTCGTACATCAAAATGGTCGCGCCCGCCGCCAGCGGTCCGTACGCCACATAGGTGTGGCCGGTGATCCAGCCTACGTCTGCGGTACACCAGAAAACATCGCTGTCCTTGAGGTCGAATGTCCATTTCGTGCTCAACTTGGCTCCGAGCAAATAGCCGCCGCTGCTGTGCTGAATGCCTTTCGGCCGCCCGGTGGAACCCGACGTGTAGAGCAAGAACAGAGGATGCTCGGCATCGACGCTCTCCGCGGCACAGTGCTCGCTCACGCCTGAAACCGCATCGTGCCACCACTCGTCGCGGCCCGGCTGCATCGCACAGTCGGTGCCGGTGCGCTTGTAGACGATGACCCGTTCGACGCTGGCACATCCTTCCGACAGTGCCTTGTCGACGGCTCGCTTCAGTTCGATCACGTGGCCGCCGCGCCAGCCGCCGTCGGCGGTAATGACCAGCTTGGCGCCAGCATCCTCGATGCGATCCTTGACGGCAAGGGCGGAGAAGCCGCCGAACACCACGGAATGCACCGCACCGATCCGGGCGCAAGCCTGCATGGCGATCACCGCTTCCGGAACCAGCGGCATGTAGATCACCACGCGGTCGCCGTGCGCTATGCCCTGGTCCTTGAGAGCGTTGGCGAAACGGCAGACTTCGCCGTGCAGCTCGCGGTAGGTCAGCTTGCGCACATCACCGGGCTCGCCCTCGAACACGATCGCGACCTTGTCGCCGCGATTTGCCAAATGCACATCCAGGCAGTTGTACGAAACGTTCAGCCGCCCGTCTGTAAACCAGCGATAGTTGGGTGCCTGCGAATCGTCGAGGGGAACGCTGAAGGGCTGCGTCCAGTGAATCTCCTCGACCGCCAGATCCGCCCAGAAGCCGACGTAGTCCGCTGCCGCCTTCGCATACAAGCGATCCAGATCTTTGGCCTTCAGCTGGGAATCCCTGCTGAACTTTTTTCCCGGCGCGAACAACCGTCCTTCATGCAGGACGGATTTGATATCTTTTTTGCCCATCACGACTCCCCGTTCATGCAGCGGCGATTCGACGCACCTGCTGCCTCAAAATATTGCCCAAGCCATGCGTACCGAAAAAACGCGCCAGCTCAACCGTATCGGGCGCTTTTCTTTTCAAATCTTCCAAGCTGGCCTCGATCGGCATGTCGCACACGATGCGCGTCAGACGCCGCGCAAGATACGCTGCCTCCTTGTGTTCGAGAAGCCTGGCGGCAACGGCCGCGGCGCCGCGAAGCCCGAGGGAGGGCACGCGATGCAGATTCTCGTACAACTCGTCGAGCGAGCCGAACGTAGAGAACAACAGCGCTGCGGTTTTTTTGCCGACCCCGGGAACGCCGGGAATGTTGTCGACGCTGTCGCCGGTGAGCGCGAGGTAATCCGCAATGAGCTCCGGTCTCGCCCCGAACTTGGGAAAGATATCGTGGTAGTGATACCGCGCATTGCTGCTGTAGTCCCAGAACACGTCGCCCTCACGTATGAGCTGCGACAAATCCTTGTCGCGGGTCACGAGCACGTTGCGCAATCCCGCGGCTCGCGACCGGACCGACAGCGTTCCGATGATGTCGTCGGCCTCGTACGTTGCGCTTGCGAATTCGGCCACGCCCATATGCCGGCAGAATTCGCGGCACAGTTCGAACTGACGCTCGAGGTCGGCAGGCGGGGATTCCCGGTTCGCCTTGTAGGCAGGATAAATCCCGTTGCGGAATGAGGTGGCGGGCATACCCGTGGCCGGCATCCCGGTGGCGGGCATACCCGCGACCGGCGTACCCGTGGCCGGCGTACCCGTCTCGCCGCACCTGATATCGAAGGCGACGCCCACGCGTTCCGGCTTCACCCGCTCGAGAAGATCGGAGAGGAAGCGGGCGAAGCCGTACAGAGCATGCGTGCCGTTGCCGTCCGCATCGACCATGTCGGCCGGCATGGAATGATAGGCACGAAACACGAAATAGCTGGCATCGATGAAATACACGACGCCCGCACCGGTCGGCACGACGCTCACATCGGCCAGCGTTGCATACGCTCGTGCAGCGGACTCGATCGCGGGAAATGCGCCACCAAATACTCCATCTGATCGGCGAGTACGCGCCTCCCTTTCAGAAAAATATATTCGGCGTACGTCGGCGTAAACGGTACCGCCAACAACTGCATGCCGGCTTGTTCCGGTGTGCGGGACGCCTTGGCATTGTTGCACCGGCGGCACGCCGACACCACATTGCTCCAAGTGTCCTGGCCGCCGCGGCTGAAGGGTGTCACGTGGTCGCGGGACAGCAGGCTATATGTAAAGCGCGCGCCGCAATACAGACACAGATAAGCGTCGCGGCGGAATAGCGTCTGGTTGTTGAGCGGCGGTGTATACGCATTGCCGCGCAAATTACCGGGATTACCGGTGACTCCCAGCGTCGCAATGATGGAGTTCACATCGACGATGGTCCGTTGACCGGTCTTGGCGCATGTGCCGCCATAGAGTCGGTATAGCAGGGTGCCGCAGGTATAGGCGACCTGCTCGGTGTGATACAGCCGCGCGGCTTCCCGGTAGTCGACCCATTCTAGAGGCATGCCGGAAACGTCGGTGCGCAGTATCTGCTGCGACAAAGGATGGCCGTGAGTCACGACCACGTCGTCGCGCCAATCCAAGAGCTGAAACGAATGTTCCTTCACTGGCTGCATGGGCGCTAAAGATAGTCGAGTCTTATGCCATAATTCAATGTTTCGCGTCTCATCGGTTTGGGAGAGGTTCGCATGCCCGTCGTCGTCGGTATCCTGACGGAAACCGCTGCCCTGGAGACCCGTGTCGCCATTGTCCCGGAAATCGCCGCAAAGTTGCGCGCGCTCGGTGTTCGAGTACTGATGGAGCGCGGCGCCGGTGTGCTGGCGCATTTTCCGGATGCCTCCTATGGTGAGGTGGACTTCGGGGACGCCGCGGCTATCTTGAGTTCCGCCGATATTCTGCTCAAAGTGCGGCCTCCGAACCTCGCGGAAGCGGCTTCCCTGAAGAAGGGCGCGGTGCTGGTCGGATTCATGCAAGCCTATGCAAATCCCGAGATGGTGCGTATCTTGCGGGACCGCAGCATAACCACCTTCGCAATGGAACTCGTGCCGCGCATCTCGCGGGCCCAGTCCATGGACGCACTTTCATCGCAAGCTTCGGTGGCTGGGTACAAGGCCGCGCTCATCGCCGCAAACTCCCTGGAGCGTTTCCTGCCGATGCTGACGACCGCGGCCGGAACGATCCGGCCTGCGCAGGTGCTCGTCATCGGCGCGGGTGTCGCGGGCCTGCAGGCAATCGCCACGGCAAAGCGCCTTGGTGCCGTGGTCGAAGCATACGACGTGCGCAGCGCCACGATGGATCAGGTGAAATCGCTGGGTGCGAAATTCGTCGAGACCGGTGTTTCCGCCGAAGGCGCTGGCGGCTACGCTCGCGAACTCACCGCCGAGGAGAAACTCAAACAGCAGCAAGTACTGGATGGACGCATTGCGGCCAGCGATGCCGTCATCTGTACCGCGTCGGTGCCGGGCCGTGCGGCGCCGCGCATCGTGTCGAAGGCGGCGGTCGAGGGCATGAAGGCGGGTTCCGTCATCATCGACATTGCCGCGGAGCAAGGCGGCAACTGTGAATTGACCATACCCGGCGAAACGGTGATCCATGCCGGCGTCAAGGTCATCGGGCCCTTGAACCTCCCGGCGGCGCTGCCCTACCACGCCAGCGAAATGTACGCGCGTAACCTGTTCAACCTCTTGAAGCCGGCGCTGCCCAAAGGCGAATTGGCGATCGATTGGAACGACGAGGTTTTTGCCGGCGCGGTTCTCACGCACGAAGGGCATATCAAGCACGAAGTCACGCGCAAAGCGGTAGAGGGGTGAAGGGATAGCGCCCTGACCGGAGTGCCTGAGTGAACTGGATAGTCGGTCTTTTGATTTTGTGTGCCGCCTTTGATGCCGCGGCGGCAACGCAGCTCCCCTCCGCGGACCGCGCCTTCGCCGGCCGCGCCTTCGCCGGCCGCGCCGAGGCGGCACGCTGGCGCGCGCAGGCTGCCCGGGTTCGGATCGTACGCGACGATTTCGGCATCGCACATGTCTATGGCAAGTCGGATGCCGACACGGTGTTCGGCACGATCTACGCGCAGGCCGAGGACGACTTCAACCGGGTCGAGCACAACTACCTGAGCAGCTTAGGATGGCTGGCGCAGGCCGAAGGCGACGACGCGATTTATAGCGACCTGCGTCAGCGGCTCATCCTCGATCCAAAGCGGCTCGTGCAGCTTGACCGCAGCGCTCCAAAGTGGCTGCGCAGGCTCACGCGGGCCTGGTCAGATGGGCTGAACTATTATTTGTTCAAGCATCCCGGGGTTGCGCCCAAAGTCATTCGACACTTCGAGCCTTGGATGGCGCTGTCCTTTACCGAGGGCAGTATCGGTGGGGATATCGAGAAAGTGGATCTCGGCGAGCTCAAGAATTTCTATGAGGCGCCCGCGACGGTTGCCATCAACAAGGCGCAGCTTTCCGAACACAGTGAGCCGATGCCGGGTGGTTCCAATGGCTTCGCCATCGCTCCCGCGCGGAGCGCCTCCGGCCACGCGCTGCTGTGGATCAACCCGCACACCTCGTACTACTTCCGGTCCGAATTGCAAATGGTCAGCGAAGAGGGCCTGAACGCGTACGGGGCGGTGACCTGGGGTCAGTTCTTCATCTATCAAGGCTTCAATGCGCACAACGGGTGGATGCACACCTCATACGGCGGCGATGCCGTCGACGAGTATGCGGAAACCATCGTGAAGACGCCGCATGGGTTGTTCTACAAATATGGCGACGGAGTGCGCAAGCTCGAGGTGAGCGAAGTCGCGATACGTTATCGAACGACCGGTGGCTCGTTTGAGGATCGCCGCTTCACGGTCTACCACACTCACCACGGCCCCATCGTGCGCGCCGAGAATGGCAAATGGATTTCCATCAGGATGCTGGAGGTTCCCGTGCCGGCGCTGGAACAGTCTTACTTGCGCACCAAGACCCACGACTACCGGTCGTTCCGCAAGACGCAGGACATGCGCACCGACACCTCCAACAATACCGTGTACGCCGATGGCGACGGCACCATCGCCTATTTTCATGGCAACTTCATCCCTCGACGCGATCCGCGCTTCGATTTCAAGCATGTGGTCGATGGCAGTGACCCGGCCACCGAATGGCATGGAGCCCATGCGTTGCAGGACACCATCACGATCTTGAACCCGAGCAGCGGCTGGATTGCCAACACCAACAACTGGCCGTTTTCCGCAGCAGGCGCCTCCAGCCCCAAGCGTGAGGATTATCCAGCCTACATGTGGAGCAAGGGAGAGAATCCCCGCGGCTTGCATGCGGTCGAGGTTCTACAGAACATCCACGACGTCACGCTCGACAGCCTGATTGCCGCCGGCTATGACCCACACTTGACGGGTTTCGACGTACTGTTGCCGCCGCTCATCGCGGCATACGATGCGCTGCCGGCGGATGATGCGCGGCGGCACAGCTTGGGCGAGGCCGTCGAGGCGCTGCGCGCGTGGGACCGACGCACCGCAGCGGATTCTGTCCCCACGGCGGTGGCGATCTTCTGGGCGCAGGAGATGGCGGAGCGCGGCAGCCGCGCTGCGCGCGCCGCCGACCAGCCGATATACGACTATCTGGTCGCGCAATCGACGGACCCCGCAAGACTCGACGCATTGGCCGCCGCTCTCGCGCAGCTCGACGCTGATTTCGGCCGGTGGAAGACCCCGTGGGGCGAGATCAATCGCTTCCAGCGTTTGAGCGGCAGCATCACCCCTCGGTTCGATGATGAGCAACCGAGCTTGAGCGTCGGCTTCGCGCCCGCGCAGTGGGGCGCCCTGGCGTCGTTCGACTCGACCAAGCCGCGCCACACCCGGAAGATCTATGGATCGGTGGGCAACAGCTTCGTCGCCGCCGTCGAGTTTGGACCCAACGTCCATGCGAAAGCCATCATGTGCGGCGGCGAGAGCGGCGATCCCTCTTCGCCGCACTTTGCCGACCAGGCGGCGATGTTCGCCACGGGTAAATTCCGCGACGTGTATTTCTCACCCGAGGACGTTCGCGCCCATACCGAGCGCAGCTATAACCCATGAGCGATACGCAGACCCCCGGCTTTGAGACAGGCTGGCTGGGCCAGCCTAGCGCGGACTGCGCCGCGGCGGGGGAGCCGCATGCGCTGGCGGAGCCGCGTGTACCGGTGCGGCAGCGTGCGCCGGTGGCGCCCGTTGAATGACGCGACGGCGTTGTTCAGGGGTCATTTCCCGCCACTGCTGGCGCAGCTGCTGGCGCCGCTCCGGCGGCATCTGCCGAAACCGGTTGAATTGCTCGCGCACGCGTTGCTGACGCTCGGGCGGAAGTGCTTTGAACTGCTGCCAGCGCTGCCGTAGCAGTTGCCGCTGCTCGGGCGGCATAGCGCGCCACTGCGTGAAACGCTGCTGGGCACTGCTGCGTTGCTCCGGGGTCATCGTCAACCAGCGTTGACTGCCGCGGGCCAGCGCCTCCTGCCGTTCGGGCGGCAACGCATTCCAGTTGCCCTGGTAGCCGTGCAGCAACTGTTGTTGCTGAGGCGACAAGGAACCCCAAGCCTTGGGCTGGGCCGGCGCCGCCGCACCGGGCGCTGCCGCCGCCGGCGCACCCGGCGCGGGCGCAGTTTCCTGCGCGAAGACCGACGCAGGCGTCGCGCACAGCAGCACTGCGCATAGGAGCGCGTTGTACACGGCAGCAAAAGCCCTGGTCATTTGCTTCCATCCTGCGGCGGCGGCGCGGGGGGATTCTTGCCCTGCGCCGGCGCCCGCTTCAAGAATTCCCACCACGCGGCATCCCCGACATCGTCCGAACCCAAGAACTCGATGAATCCCTCGTCTGTGGTATCGCCGGGCGTCCCTACGCCGGGCGTCGCTACGCCGGGCGTGCCGGCCGGGTGCTGTGTCGCGGCCGGCGTCGGGTCCCCCGCCGGCGGCGGCGGCGGCTGTGCATGGGCGCTCAAGCACATCACCAAATCTATCAACAACCACGCTCGCGGCGAAATCAATGACGGCTCAATTCAAGCAGCCGGCTCCACATTGGCCGCTTTGTCTGCGAAGTCATAGAAATCGAGATCGTCCTGTAGCATCTCCAGCGGAACCCCTGAATCATCAGAGGCCGCGACGATATCCAAATCTTCGAGATTCGGCTGTGCATCGGCCAAGGATAGCGCGTGATGAGTGCCCCGCGGCATGCCGATCCAGAGCACGGCCCCCAAAACGGCCGCGGCCGTGACTCCCGCGGCGGGCATCCACCAATTCTTGCGCTTAAAACCTGCACGGTCGCGGCGCGCGGCGTCGAGTGCAGCATGCCGCGCCTGAGTGAGGCGGGACCGCATTCGCATATCGAGATTCTCGACGCTGTCATGAAACAGCATGCGCGCTCGCTGCTCGAGAGACTCGTGTTCCCGCTCGTTCATTACCATGCCTCGCCAAGTTGTTCGCGCAAGCTGTGCACGGCGCGCGAGTAATGCGTCTTCACACTGCCTTCGGAGCAGCCCATCGTCTTGGCGGTTTCGGCAACATCCATGCCCTCGAAGTTTCGCAACATGAACGCTTCGCGCTGCCGCGCCGGCAGGGCGCGTGACGAAGCTTCCAGCTGCTGCATCGCCTGACCCTGCATGAGCGCCTCGGGGATCGGAATAGCGGCGTCCGCGACGCTCTCCAGCGGATCTTGAGCTTCGTTGTCGGGATCTTCCTTCGGGCCCGGCAACCAGGTCATGATGCGGCTGCGAACCGATCGGCGCCGCTGCAGATCCCGGATGCCGTTTTCCAAGATTCGATAGAAAAGCGGCCGCCATTCCGATTCCGGCCTCGACGCGTAGTTCTTCGTCAGCTTCAGCATGGCATCCTGAACCACGTCCAAGGCATCGTCCGGGTCGCGAAGCGCAACTTGCGCCATGCGGAATGCCCGGCGCTCGATCTCCGCCAGAAATTTTTCGAGTTCTCGCGAGTATTCCAGGACCACTCCCTCACTCACTGGAGTGGGACCCGCCCAGTCCATCCAAGCGCTGTGGAGGGTATCAAAGGGAGACATACTCGTCCTCATGAAGGTTGGATAAGCTGGCAGCCAAGCTGTGCAACGACGCTGACCGTTGAGATATAAACGCCCAATGGCGCGAGGGGTTGACGCCGATGGACACAAGATCAGCGACTTACGCACATCGCGGATGACTTGCCATGTCACGGACTCAGCCAGCATCTCAAACGGGGGTGCAGACGTCACCGTATCCTATTGAAATTATTAAAGTATCGATTTTTCAGGCAGCTCTTGGGTCATTTCAGCACCAGCCGCAATGCAACGGTCATCTAAGGTGAACGATCCCGGCTTATCAACAGACTTATCCACAGCGCTTGTGGAAAAAGTCACCTGCTTGATCCTGCGCGTCGCGCTCGACATGCCGCTGCGGCGCGTCTTCGATTACCTGCCGA
>Ga0116231_10007858_pt1 | contig 19165 bp, 9 predicted proteins | sample S1TSphgellanicum_2_FD_89695 | JGI IMG/M metagenome (GOLD analysis project Ga0116231, IMG submission 89695) | Host-associated microbial communities from peat moss isolated from Minnesota, USA - S1T2_Fd - Sphagnum magellanicum MG | ecosystem: Host-associated > Plants > Peat moss > Unclassified...
AATCATTTCAAAGTAAGGTTCGGGCTATCACCTTGAAAGCCAAACGTAAGAATCTTCAAAACTTGCGCCAAATGACAATCCATGACATGTTGAACTAAATAAATTTGAACCCTATTTTTTCGAAAAAATAATGCGTACTTTATTGGGATGCGTACTTAAACGGGTGCGTACTTAGGCGGGAGGTTACTGTATGGCCAAAACTTCAAACTCTGATCAATCACAGTTACTGATCAGTCACAGTTGACGAACAGTACTGATCACAACCGATCAGCCACCTTCAGTTCAACCACCAGCTCCAAACTTTCATCTGAAACTGGGTATTTGCCACTTGGTGAATGACGCGATCACATTTTTCATTGACCGACTATTTACCACTACAGGTCTGTTCATTTCATATTAACCTTCACATTTTTATCTGACAGTGCCATATGGCATTCTTACCATACAGCACCAATAATTCTTGGTTGATGTTTTGGCGATGTCATCCAGAATTACCTCATGGAGCACCATTTTGTATCGGTTCAACAGTTCACTCACGAAAGCTTCCGATCAGCTTGCAACTCTTCGGCATTCATCCAGCACATCAAGTGTTTTACGAAGGTTCACATTTACTTGTTTTTGCAAATCGCCCAGTTACATTCATGGGAGCCTTCACCAACGCTGATGTTTCCATGAGCAATCGGTGAATTACTGATTATGCTTCACCAACGTTAATCAGAGGTCCAGGAATTATTATCGTTCACAGCTTCATATTCAAAATGCAACATGGTAATGCTACGTGCTTGTACATAGGCGACGTGAAACATGATGACCATGCCAATGTTCCTATCCAGCCTGGATGTTCCTTTTTCATTATGCCACAATGTCATAACCATGCAGCCTATTACCGATCAGTTTCACCGACTGATCAGCCACAGTCACTGTTCGCTCATGAACAGTACCGATCAGCTCAAACACTGATCAGCCACACCCACCGAACCTACTGATCATTCCCACAATTGATCAACCACTGCCAACGAAAGCACCATACTAAAGCTCCAACCCTGATGCCACGTATTGACGACTTTTGCTCAGTATTTTCGATTTCATCTATGACATGGCAGTGCCATATATGGCGATCTTCCCATGTTACAACGAGGGGTGTGTCACACTGTGGCCTTGCCATTTACATTAAAATGTATCTTAAGGCAAAATAAGAATTATGAAAACTCAAATATTTCACCATGTGAAAATATAATCTTTGAAAAGTCTTCTAAAAGAAAATCCTTCAAGATATTATAACTTTATGACTAATCTCAATTTCCAACACAAGCCAAAATATCATTTTTTGAATTATTATAAAATGTGACTGTAGTTTACTAGTCCCTATTCATTAGACCAATGAATTCATTATTTTTTAACTAGTCCCTATTTATTAAAACCAATGAATTCACTCAAAATCTAGTGAAATCACTTGGTGTGTAGGAACATCTTTTGTTAGATATTCAAAAATCCTCATATAAAAATAAATCTATTACTTAGGGGGGAAAATCCTTTAAGCTATTATACTTGTCAACTTGTTTACTAAACTAGCGTAATGTTACTTGTCAAGTTCTATAAGCAATTAAGTTCTATCACAAGTTAAGTTAGGTCATAGGTTAGGTTAAGTATCCTATTACATATAATAACCTGTTAAATCCAATAACATGTTAAGTTATCTATTACGAAATTTGGGCAACATTATCCCTTTTTGAAAACTACATTTTGTCCTTGAAATTCTAGATCAAAAATTTAGGTTAACTTTGTTTTCAACAACCAATTAGTTGATAGCTTTTTCGACAAGTATAACATTGACACTACACCAAAATGCATCCTATTTCATTATGGGTTTCATTAGATTTTGAGTGAATTTGAACATTTTTACCATGGTGAAATTAGTGAACCCTTCATGAATGGGGATTAATTGTTATGGATAATGAATTAGTTCATTAATACTTAATGAAACAAGGTTATTCTCAAATGAAATACAAATTTATTAAGCCATTCATTTGTTAATTATTTAATTAAATAACATGAAAATCAATTACATTTAAATTATATAATATGTAATATTATTGATAATTTCATATTTTCAGCCTATGAATTATTGACACGTGTCACTACTTACGTTAGTTTTAAAAAATAGTCTATGCACACAATCAACTTAAACACTTACTTTAAAAAATTAAATAGGAAAATATTTGGTCAACTTACCATTATTGACCACGAACACATCATTTGTGAAGTTTGATTCTTTGACTTTTAGAATGGAAACAAATACCTCTACCATCAAGCCACCTCACTTGTTGTGATAATATGTTACATTACATTCTATTTATCAAATACTTCAATTGAAACATTACAAAAACATAAATTTTGAAATTTCATATCTTATTGAAATTTTGTTTAAATGAAATGATTTAAGTTTTTTTTTTAATAATGTATATAATTACATTTATTTCCTTTTGAAAGCATATAATCATTTGAACAAATTGTTTTTTGAATATCGCTATTCAATAACATTTCAATGACCATTCTTTTGAAAAAAAAAATGTTTAATAAATGGATAAGTTTTTTACTAATATAATAATACTACCTATGTTAGGCTACTTTCAGTTATTATAAGGTTATTTTTCATTATTTTAAATTATTTCACTCTACATTATTTATGGTTATTTTCAATCACTTTTGACTATTGAAGGCTATTTCACTTTAAGTTACTTTTTTTTATTATAAATTATTTCACCTTAAATTATTTTTTTAATTTTAAGCAATTCTAATATATGGCTAGTAGTGGTTATTAATGATTATTTCATTAATGGTTATTGGTAGCTATTCTATTAATGGCTATTAATGGTTATTTTATTAATCATTATTATTGACTATTATATTAATGGTTATTAGTAGTTATTCTATTGATGGCTGTTGGTGGTTATTTTAGATTAAATTATCATAAGTTGTTAATGGCTATTCTATTAATGGTTATTTGTGACTATTATATTAATGAAGATTGTTGGTAATTAATTGTTATTATATTAGTAGTTATTAGTGGTTATTCCATTGTAGGCCACTAGTGGTTATTTTACCTTAAATCATTATATTTTATTTTAGATTTTTTTAAGTTATTATATTTAAGATAAAATAACTTATAGGATGACCTTGATTAATTTAAAATATAACTTGAAATACATATATAACTTAAAATAAACTAACCTAAAATATAACTTTAGGTTATTTGAATAATTTAATTAAAAATAATTTAAAAGTCTATAATAAGCTAGCTATGATACCTATAAATAACATATAATAATATATAATAACCTATTGTAATTTATAATAATGTAAGGTATAAGTTAGAATAACTAAAATAATTTCAAATAATATAGGGTATATCATAAAGTAAAACTATAAAAATAATTTTAAAAACATACAAATAAACTTAATTATTATAATAAACCCTAATAAACCTAATAATTTTCACAACCCCACTTTGAAGGAAATGTGAGGTCGCCACTCACATTCCTGAAAATGGGACTTAAGAGTCTCGAAGGACTCCCAAAAACTCAAAGCACAATTGTAAGGGTCAAAACACCTCACACTGAGGTGTTCTTTATACCGTTGGAAAGGTCTTGAAGTATAGATGTCCAAAATGGCCTTGCATGAGCCATTTGGACATCTACATCACAAGTTATGGTCCAAAGAAGGGCTGGGAGTCAAATTGGTAGTTTGACTCCTGACCACTAAAAGTCGAGAATCGACCCGACTCCGGTGTGTGTAGGTGAAGTGCAACACACCGTTGGAAAGCTCTCAAGGAGAGCTACAACTTTTCTTTAGACCTTGTCATGATCCGAATTCAGGGCAAGGAGTTATGAACGTCCAAAGTTTCAGGAGTCCAAATTAGGACAATTTCGAGACTCCACTTTGGGAGTCCCGAGAAAAAGAGCCATTTGGATGTAAGTGCGACAGAAAGCTGCAAAGAATACTACATGGGGGAAGGTGGTGGTTTCCCCCGAATTCAGGCCGTGGTGAGTCAAGTGAGTCCAAGGTAGCCCGTGGCTTGTCCCAACACGAAAAGGGTGCAGAATGAATTCTAACCAACTTGTTGGTTGGATTTGGATGCAAGACCATGTAATTGAGTAAGCTTGTCCCTCTTCCTATTCTATCCCGGAGCTTTCAGCACACCCGTCTCACCCCCTTTAATGTTGGAAACTGGGAACGTGCCTCGAGTCCTAAAAATTTCGCAACTTGAAAGACCTAGCCCCAACTTGGGGCTAACTTGGGACTTGGGAACGTGTCAATAATAATGAATCATGTTAATTAGTATTAAAGCACGATGTTTACATTGTGGTATTATAGTGAAATAACTTTCACCACGGTGAAATCACTAAAATGCAATGAACTTATTTCACTTTTAAGGTCCCATAATGATTTAGGTTAATGAACTAAACCCCATTTTTATAATAATGATTGGACTACCACTTCATATCATAGTGTAATAAATTTGATTGAATAGTTTGTTTCAATGTACATATTATAACATTCATCAATGAAGTTCAATATTTTTGTATTACTTGGGCACAATTATGGTTGGGGTACACAATTGGAATGTTTCACCCCAAAATCATTTTCAGGACACTATTTTGAATGACCATTATGTTTACCAATTCATTTGTTTTGGTGAATTTATTTTTTCATTAAATACTCACATTTTTTGTGATTAAAATGGTTGTGATTATTTGTGATTGTTTGTGATTTGGATTATTTAAACATGTCCTTAAATGTCCTAGAATATGTTTTAAAAATGTTGTCCCACTATGTAGTTTTATTGAAAAGGAATCAACAAAAATAACAATATTTGTTCAAATTTGTTCATATTTTAACCACAAATAAAATAAAGTATGTTTTAGATGATGGCATAAAATTTTTGTAATATTAAAAACTAGATTTTTTGGAATTGATACTAAAATGTTGAATTATTTTCATCAAAAAAGCTACATTAATAAGGACAATTATATTAATTTATTGATAAATATTTTACATTCCAAAGGTTAGAGGGGAAATTTATGAAATGTGGATCTAAGAAAAAGGACAATTTTTCATGTTCTTACTAAGATTTTGGCATTCCAAATGATAGACTATCATTCTAAAAATGTCCTAAAATCTTGTGTTTTTTTATGGTTTATGCTTCAACATGACATACAAAATGTATTTAATTAATTGTCTTCAAATTTTGTAGCACTTTTTGGTTGAATGACTAAACATACATGGCATCTTTTCATTATTTCACATTTCAAAACATGATTTGGCCTCAGGACTCAAAACATAAAATAGGACTATGTACTTTTAATTCCTATTATGGTACCCAACCATGATTGTGCCCACTTATCTAAATAGGAGGTTACACCATATACCAAGTATCTACCTAGATAACATGTAGGTACCTATGCCTAATAAGCTACTACATGCTATTAATTCAATTAATAATTAAATAATAACAAATAACAATGATTGGTTAATTACTATAAATTATAAATAAATAAATAATATCAATGATTAATACTTGATTAGTTCCTATGAATTATTAAATATTAAACATTAAATAATAATTCATGATTAATTACTTATTTTCGATTTTTAATTATTAATTATTGACTATTGATTATTAATTACTGATTTTTTATTTAATATTTAATATTCATTATTGATTATTTACTATGGATTAATAATTATCAATTGATATATAATGAATTACTATTAACAAAAAAATATTTTAAAAAATTCACTTATTAGCAATTATATATTGACTATTTAATTACTATAAATTACTTTCAAATACTAGCCAAAAAAATAGATAAAATTGATAATTTGATAATAATAATTAATCAATTAACAACTTGATGGATAAATTGGTTATTAGTTATTAATTAACATTTATTTGGTGACTAATTAATAAAATAAATTATTGAGTATAAACTATTCATTATAAAATATTAACTAATTAATGTACTAAGTTTAAGTATTTACATATGTCTAAACATAGCATGTAAATAGCCTATTAAACTTTATAGGTGCCTAACTTAAGGCCTAATAGTTATGAACTTAAGTTTGGTATGTACCTTAGGCAAAAATAAACTTGTAAGTTAAATAACCAAATTAATATGGTTGATTTGACTAAGTGTTGAATGAGAATGACCAATTTGATTAATTGCAAATCACAATGACCATTGAGTATGGTCATCTGACTAAGCCTTCATCAGAAACTTAGAATTTCATGATGTAGAAATGAAAATTGTGTAACATTGGTTCATTCATAATTTGTACATTTCACACACTAGTATCATGCATTGAAAATGCATTTAACACATGGATTTATTAGAAGATGTGAAACTCATGTGACATTCGTTTATTCATAGGTTTGTACTTTATCCATCAACACATTTATCCATGTGTGAAACGTGTTTTCAATGCATGATATCTGTATGTAAAATGTACAAATTTATGAATGGATGAATTTCACATCTTTTCATCATTAATTCATCACATGTTAAATTTGTGATTTTGGTCATCTTGATGGACTTTTGGCCTTTTTTATTAAATGTTTGGTTTGTCGCGCATGGTCGAAAAGGTCACTTTCATCAAATGTTTTAATAAAAAGTAACTCATGTTTTTCATGCCCCAAGCCTTTAGTCAAAATGATTATCCCCCTTGGTCAAAATGAATATTTTAATCAAGTTGAACCTTTAAAAAAGTCACGTTTTTTTGTAGTGAGTCAACCGGTACCTTGTTTGATGAATAGGTGGTATTGATGTATCCAGTTCAATTCGATGTTGAATTATTTTTAATGGTATGCCCTTCAAATCTTTGTAAGTCCACGCAAAAATGTCTTTCAACTCTTTCAGTAACTCAACCAATTAAAAACTAAACACAAGTTCCAAATCAATGTTGATTTTAACCTATTGTAAAAATTCTTTAAAACCTAGGTTGATTTTGATCAATTACTCCTTTTCTATAACAATCCAACTAATAATGTAAAGATTTTGAACTCATTCACAAGCAGGTGTCTTGTCAATCGCCATTTCCCCTTTAGGTCGAAATAAATTCTCTAGCATGTGTTGCTTAAAAGTATCATGAAGTATAACTATCTAAATAGGTAATACAAATATTAATTTAGTAAGTACATTTAATACCTATTCAACTAGGTTCAAACATGTTGATGGAATAAAACTAACAAGTTACTCTAACCAAACTGGTGTAGGGACAACTTTGGTTCCTATTGAAAACAATCATGGTTTTGTAACAAACATTATGTCTTCTTCCTCATCAAATATTCCAAAATGGAAATCATAACAAACTAACACCTCTAGTCATTTAGTTGGTGTTCCAAGTTTCTTGGTAACAAGTATGGTTTTAACTATATCAATTCCTTGGATAGTAATAATGTTATTACTTCAATCGTGAAATACTTTGGCATCTGTCATCCAAAATTGACCTAACAACATAGAGTAGCTAAAATCTAACACACTACTTTGTATCACAGTAAAAATTATTGCATAAAAATTTCCATGGACAAGAATTTTAAGATCTTTGATTAGACCTAAAGGTTTAACAACGATTTAATCTACCTTGCATAGGTTATAAGGTGTTAGTTTTGGTTTTGACAAACCTAACTACATTGTTAATTTTGCAATGATAATATTAACTCTAAAACCACCATCTAATAGTACATCTTCTTTGAGGTTCTTTCCTACTTGAACCTATATCACTGCCATTAACTGATCAATGGCAATTGAAACAAATGTTGGTTTTGATAAAGCAGGTTTTAATGGTACTTGGTTTAAAATGTAGCATTTGACATTAGGTATTACCTGCAATAATTGTCCCAAGTTGAATGTATATTTTGTCTCAAAGACTCGCTTGCTAATATCCTTTAAAATTTCTTCGAAATTTTTTTTTGTTGTAACCTATTTTAAGGTCACAAGTTATTGAATAATTTCATTGATTCAATTACTTTCAACCAATTGATTTGTTGTAAAATTATAAAGCAGTCCAACCCAATTACTTTACAATGGTTCTTCAGTGGTTGTAATGGGTTATTTATCATTTTTACCATATTGTAGCTATTATCTTATGGTTTCAATAAATGAATCTCATAGATGTTTTTTTCTTTGTTAATCTTTTTCTCGTTTGGCTTTAATTGGTTCCCATTCTTTCAACACTTGTTGCTTTGGTTGTTGACTATGAATAGTGACAATAGCTACCACATTAACTAGTACATTATCAAGTTTAGACAATTTAGGTGTTGCATTAATATAACTAATAGGTTTAGTTCTAAACATGTTCTACATTTCAATCTTGTTGAGACATTCCCTAGATCTATGCTCAGCACTAAAATAGATTATACAAGGGTATCAGACATGTATTCTAATTGGTTTAATAGGTTGTGATTTAGTTTCTACTACTAATTCTATAAATTTTACTATTGCGATTGGTATTACTAGTACCTCTCTTTTTTGGTTATGACAAGTCTCAAAAGTATGACTTATTTTATCACAATTAATGTAGTGTGATGTAGATTTTGTTGTACATAACAAAAGGTACTATCAGTTTAGCTATTGTATTAGCTTTTGGTGTGGTTAGTAGAACACTGTAATTCAAGTTAATATATAGGTCCACTTTCTTCACATACTACATTGGCTTCCTTGTGTTCAATCAAGGTATCTCATTTCATATTTGTTATCACTATTATGAAGTAAAGTAATAAACCTACTATGAAAACAATAATGAGGGAAACATCTATTATTCTAACCTATAGACAATTTATTAGTTTCAACAAGCACTCATAGTAAATTTCAATGCATTCAACGATTTGTTGTTGAGTGTTTTATAAATACATGTAAACCTCTTCATTGTTCACAACAATTCTAAATTGCTTGCAAAATGCTTGTTCCAACTCGTCAAATGTGCAATTTGGATGGTCTTGAACAAAATATTCACCCCATTTAAAGATACTATCTTTGAAAGTAAAACCAAATAGGTTGATGATATTAGCTTCCATTATTTCATTAGTAGTTTTAATGGCCTTTTTGAACCTTTGATGTGAGCATTCGGATCAATATCTTTGACATAGGTTGGATATTATAACTTCTTGTATGGCAACTTGGTTGTTGATTTTGGTACAAGTTGTACAATAAGTTGTTAACACCATGGTGGTATAAACATATGAGGGTCAAGTGCTAGCCATCTGAATGATCCAACATGTGGATTGAATTATGGTCGTCCAAATGGATCTCCTCCAATTAAATTTCCTTTAAGTGAATCTCCAAGTTGTCCTCCATCCAATGGTTGGTGAATAGAACCTTTCAGTAGAACCTTTGGGTACATGAGTTAGTAAACTAATGTGGAACTTGTATAGTCCAATTGGTATTAATGCAATAACTTGTTGTTGAATAGGTCCTTTGTCCTTACTAATGATTAGTTGAACCATTGTAAAAAACTAATTTCCAACAGAATGTGGGTATATTTAGGTGGCATAACAAGTTGTTTAGGTATTGTATACACATATCCAAGTACACAACCTATATAATACCTAAAAATCAAAGTATCAAATCCTTTTGTTCTAATTTAATGTTGGTTATAAACTAGGATCTAGAGGTACAAAAGGGGGTATGAAATAATACCACAATGGTAGATGTAGGCAAAATATTGGTTTTACTTAATATGATTGGTGTAACAAGTTGTTGCCAAGTTGATTAATAATTAACAAGTATTACTGTATGACCGATACTAAGATTCATGGCTTGAGTTCTTAATACAAATACATTGGGTAATAATAAATTGGAGTGGTTGGAAGGATAGGTTGGGTGTGATCACAATCAAATGAGTCAACAGTGATGAAGGACTCATGGCCTACAATCCTTTTTGTGGTCATTTTCACTTTCTCAAAAAAAAAACTTTTGGGATGAAATCTTTTGCAATATGTTATTAAAAATACATATAATTCACCACATTTTTTGTATTGACTTTTCATGAATAATTTTTTTTTTAAAAAGTGTACAAATTCTACCAAATTTTTTGTTTTCTTTTGAAAAATTATTTTAAATTTCAAATTATATGAAAGTATGTTAATTATTTAATGTTTATTTTATTGTTTCATAAACTACAACTTTGTCTTAAATGTCATGTACATTACACCCATTTACATGTGGTAAAGGACTTTTGAAATTGAAATTTTTGTTTAATAGATTAAAGTTTTTAAAAATTTCACCGCTTTCAAAATTTGAATGTTTTTAAAGTGTGGATAATCACTTAACATCGTCTCGATTATTTTTTCATCAAATTCCTTTTATAAAGAAAGTCTTTAACTTAGTAATTTACAAAACTGATTGTTTTTTATGCAATTGTTGTTCAAGTTCAAAAGTCTTTTATTAAAACCAAAACCCAAAATTATTTTTTTTGAATTTTTATTTTGAATTCTTCAACATTCATATTAGTCATTTAGCACTACATTCCATGATTAACATGGCATTAAAGTGGCACCACAAAAATATATTTAACAAAATTATAGTTTTTATAAAGTTTTGGTGGTCGCACAACATGTTTTTTGGTTCATTTGATTGTGATTGCACATGGTTGACATTTGAACATTCATCACCTCTTCATTCAATAATTGCCTTAACCTATCATCAACAAAGGGGCAATGGCTGAACAAATGTCCCGCTTGTTGACAATTTAAGAACAAATTACAATTCCAACACCTTGATTTCTTATTGAAACCAATATATGATGTGGAACTTGTGTTCTTTCACCTTGAACATGAACTGATCTAGTTGGCCATGTGCTTTGTTGATATGTGACTTTTTGTCAAACAATCCTAAGTGTTGTTTGGGGTTCAACAAGTTCCAAATGTTGTATGGAAACTGATTGATTAGAAGGTCTTCAATCAATGTGTTGAATTTGCTCCAACCTATTGAATAGTTGAATTTGTTCCATTTCTAAATTAGTGGGTACCAAATTGATGTTGGGACTTGGTTGTTGGTGTTGAAGACCAACAAATCTTGCAATTGGTGTAAGTGCACCAATTTTGGGTACATAGTAACTTGGGATTATAAATTACCATGGCTGTTGTACAGAGATAACTTCATCAGTTTGTTGAACAAGTTCATGATTGTCACCATTGTGAACATTCACTACTCGCAATTGTGTTGATGTTTGTGGTGTTACTTGATGAATGGTTAAAAAGCACAATTGGATTTCTTAACACAACTGATGCAATTGTATTTTGATGTTGTTTATCTTACTCTTGTGCAAATTTTGAAATAAGTTGATGTGTGACCTGTTCTAATTGTTTTTTAAAGGCTTCTAGTGATTACTCTTGACATATTCTAAATTCAACAGGTTCTAGGAAAGCCCTTGTATTATTTTTTATATAAATTTAAAATCACCCCTCCCAATAATTAATAATTTGTGAAAAACTTCTTTTACATGTTGGGCACCTAGTTTTCTTCAAAAACTTTACAATAACTTCACCCTATTTTTTAATCCTTTCAAACTAAATCAAGAAACAACAACTTTAATCCTAAAAATTACACAAAATAAGCAAAAACATGACACAATCCAAAATCTCTAAACGGTAGTGCTTTTCAAATCTAATCTATTAAAATATTGAATCATAACCAAAGATTTTAAGCATGATTGCTTTTGAATTTTGATTTACTGCATAGTTGCCAAATGTTAACCATCTTTTCTATTCCCATAAATTTTTAATTTTTGATTTTCCCAATAACAAGTTATGGAAAACAACATGTACAATTATAATTAAAATCTAAATCTATGTATAATTCTTAAACATGTACTCAAATCACTAAGAGCTTCAAGAAATCATCACTTGAGGAAAATAAAATATTTCATGTTTCATTCTTCAAAATAAAAGAAAAAACATAGAATCAAAAGTTGGTTCAAACCAAATCTCTCCTTCTGGTTTTATACAAACTAATTCAAAACTTAAATAATCCAAACAGACCATTTAAACAATCATTAGCTGTTATAAACACTAACAATTCAAAAATAATAATTTAAGTATAGCATGTTTGACTACTTGTCCAACTACCTACCTATTCAGCCAACCACCTATTATGTAGACTATTAGTTGACTAACTATCTGTCAACCTGTCCACTAACCTAATGTAATGCTACATGTCAAGTTCTGTAATTGGTTAGGTTTTGTCATAGGTTAGGTCACAAGTTAAATTAAAGTAACTTGTTACATATACCTGTTAGATCCAATAACTTGTTAGGTTACCTATTACAAAATTTGGGTAACACCTTTATGCATGAAAGATGGCAACTAAAATGGATTTTAATCGCCAACTTTGGGGAAAAAGATCAAGGTTTCCAATCTTACAAGAAGCAACTCAACTCTTGGTTTGGGGATGGCGTGGTCTTCCCAATTGGAAAAATGGTGGAAGTGTCAACTACTGACCACAATTTGGTCAATCAGTGGATGCCTCCAGTTAACCAGCACCTTGGTTGGTAGTCAGTGACATGGTGAAAACCCCAAATCATTTCTAAATATTCCAAATATCCCATGCTTAGACTTAATCAGGGTCTAAAAATTGCGCAAAAAATAGTCTTTCCAGAATATTGAATGAGTATCAAAACAAAAAAAAATTGTCACTAACTCCACTGTGACAGATTTTGTTGAAACTTTGTTGAGTTATGATGGAAAACTTGATGAAAGATCAATAATGGGAGTTTTGATGGTACATACACACCATTATAATCAATATATTTTTGCAAGATGTGTGTTTTACATTCCTAATATCTTCATCAACATTTTATTGTGTATATATTTTTTGGTTCATGCATTGTTTGTTTTTTTCATTATAGGATATGATTGGAGGAGAAACAAATTCATTTGCAATCACCATGGAGTGGCCATTAACATAACTCATTTGCCATCCTAAAATTATGAAGAGGGCACAACAAGAACTTGATACAGTCATGGGTAGGACAAGGCTAGTGCTTATGTCAAATCTTCCCAATTTATCTTACTTACATGCCATCATCAAAGAAAAGTTTCGTTTACACCCTGCACTTCCACTAGGACTCCTTCACCTTAATACTAAAGATGTTCAAATTTTGAACTACAAAATTCCTCCAAACACAACTGTGATAGTGAATATATGGGCTATTGATTGTGATTCGAAAGTATGGAAAAAACCTTTAGAGTTTGATACTGATCGATTTTCCAATTCTGATATCAAAGTTGGAGGGTCAAGTTATAATCTACTACCATTTGGATCAGGTCATCAACAATGCCCTGGTTTGGATCTTGCGCAACACATGGTGCAATATGGTCTTGCAACAATTCTTCAAGCATTTGATTGGTCTCCACAACCAAATGTTAAACTTGAAGACATGAACATGATGGAGACCTTTGGAGCAATTTGCCCAAAAGTTGAACCTCTAGTTGCGATTGCAAAGTCTCGTCTATCACCCCGAATATGCAAGCGATTCACTTAGATGGGTAATCAAGGCCATTAGTGTGCATGGTCAACAACATGCATACATTCAAGATTATGTTCCATGTTCACCCATGTATGCATGTTTTGTGAAGTTCAATGTTTTTGTTCCAATAGGTTGAAAGTGCTTTTAAACTTAAAATACACTACATTTCATCAAATCTATGTGTGAAGACAAGTTGAGTTGCAAGTCAAAAAAAAGTACCAATCATACTTATGTACACAATTGTTATATGGAAATATGGTTACAATAACAGGGACAAACTTTTTTAATTCCTTATTATTGATAGGTTCAAAATGATGCTAAAAAAATTGACAAATTTGGGTTTGACTTTTAATGCCTTCTAAACCTTGTAACTTTTTATAAACCCCTTCTTGTCACAAGAATTTTCTATTTCAGATTTCATTAAGCTTGTTGTTCTTGTTCTGCCTATTATAAACCTTAATGTAGTAATGAATTTTGTTGGTAAAGATGCAAATGTTTTTTCTTTCCAACATTAATACATTGGCATTTGACTTTTTGAAAAATTTCAAAACAATTTGGAACCACAAAAAAGGGAATTGACCATCAGTGGTTTTTAGTATTGATTGTTGGAGTTCAAGACTATTAGGGATCCAAGTGTTAATTAACAATGTGTGCACAATTCTTTTTTTTTCCTAGAAATTGAATTTGTTCTTTTTTTTTGGACCTAGATCATCATTGTCATATATTGTTTTACTATTATGCACAATGTTTTCTTCAAATCTCATGGTTGTCATCCATGTGAATAGATATTAGTGTTGTTAAAAAGCCAGAAAAATGGTTAAACACGGAAAAAATCTTGTCCTTTTCCACTACCCAAATTGATTAGGTTTTTAATGCAATAGGAACAAATTGACTAATATGCAACTTGTATGGTTTTGGTCAAAAAGAACTAGTTGATTAGGACATTTTTGGTGAAATGTTTTTTGGTTGTTTTGGATAGTTGTATGTTGCAGCAAAAAAATTTTAATTAAAAAATTATGAATGGATATACAAGGTCCCAAGTTAATATGACGTGGAATAACATGCAACACCATCATATAATCTTTTTTTTTTTGGGATTGTGGAGTCATAAATTACATTTTTGTCATGACATGTTATGACAAATTTACATGTAGTGAAAAAATTTAAAGTTTTTCTTTCCCCCCGTTTTTTCGACAAATTATTTTGACACCATTTAAGCATGATGTACATGTTTACATATTCAACATGATGTATATATTTTGTAAATTACATTTGTACAAGATACATTTAAGCATGCATCCATCAAACATTGAACCCAAGACTTCATGGATACACACTAAGGTCTTAACCACCAAACTACATCAACATTTTATGAATAGAGATGAAAAAGTTTAAGTTAATCATCTTTGGCATGAAATTGTTTAGGAAATTCAACTTTTAACAAACATTTTTTTTTGCAAAATGTATTCAAATGCCACAAATGAAAAGATGAATTTTGAAGCTTATTAAATAGTTTAGTCAAAAAAATTATTATAATCTACAAAAATTAAATTTACAATGTAAAAAAAAATGTTCAAAAATTCATTTGTATGGAAAAGTTATTTTGGGGCAAAAGGACATTTAATCCTTTCCTAAAGTAATGTCATTGGCTCATTTGATCTTGTTTGCACCCCAAGAAAACACTAAAGGATGATGAAAGCTTTGAAAAAATGATGGGGTATAAAAGGCTGTAAAAAAAACACTAAACAATGTTGAGAATTTATTGAGCAATGCTAGAAAATTATTAAAGGGCATTGGGCAACACTAAAAATACATCAAGCAACATAAAGAAAATGTCAAGTAACGTTCAGAAAACACAAAAGAACATTAGAAAAAAAAAGTCCAAACCAAAAAAGTAAAATTGATAAAAGTGTAAAAAACTAATATTGTTGGTAGGGCTACAAGAGGGATGTAAGGATGTAACAACCAATGTATGGGGAGATTTGACAATTGATTACATCCTTACTAAGTCATCTACCCAAAAAGTTGATTCACATTCTAGAAAAAAGGAAATCAATTGTTCCAAAAGTCATAACTCCAAGTTACCTCCAATAGATGCCAATTGAAACATTTACCCCTCTACTTGAATGGTTTCCAAGTTAGGAGCTCATAACCAATTGATAGAAATTTCTTGCCTAGACATTGTTAGCAACTTTGAACACATGGACATTCCTCATGGCAACCCTTCTACAAAGTACTAGATGGGTTTTATTTTGAAAGGCCTTCATGCAAGTATGAAAATATCTATTTAAGGTGGGGCCACACATATAGAGTTAGGTACCTCTAAATCCTATGTGGATGTTTATGTGGAAAGCAAAGGTAATTCATCATTAACTAATTTTCTCCTACCTTTGAATCTACAAAATCTGATTTTTTTGGAAAAAACACTACAGGTAATTAATTCCAGAATAACCTCCAAATAATTCATAGATAACTTTAGCACATGCACTTGGACCTTTGTGAACACCCGTACCACCTTCACTTGTGCCACCCATATTTTGTCACTCTCTTGGGCTTGTAGCAATGTAAACATTAGCTCTCCTTTGTAACAAATGGGAGCAATGTCATTTGCAACAACAAAAGAAAATGGGAGCGATCTTTTTCATAGCAACAATTCACATTCAAATTCATCACACTCTCACCAATAGTTGTAGTCTTGTCTCACAACAACAACAACAAACAAGAGAATGGATTTATAATATAACAAGAAGAATCCAAGTAAGTAATCCATCTTCATTAAATTGCATTTTTCAAATAAATTCATGCATCAAACAAAATGCAACACCAATAATTGCATTACAATAAAAAAAATATATAGAAAAAATTGTATTACGTTCATTTGTCCATTATGCATTGGAGATGAAGTAGGCTATATTTTAGAGTTTGGAAAAGAAGAAGCCTGACAAGGCATGGAGAAGGAGAATGGAAGGCAACTGTGATCTTGATGGAAAAAAACATGAAGGTACGTAGCATCATGAGATGGAGTGTGACTGCAACTTTGCAACAATTTAATTCAACAAAAGTAAGTTATCTGCTAGCCTAGAGTTATAGGTGTGGACAAGGAAGAGACAAAAAATTAAGAGGGAGATAAAAAGTTGGTGGTAGTTAATTCTAGTGTAATAAACAGTGTGGGGCGGGTATTTTTTTTTAACCGAATATTAACCAAGTATTAGATTAGGTATATGCATATAGACCCATTGGTATTACTTTTTCAGAAACTCAAACACCCCTCCTACCTGACATTTTTTAGAAGTTAACACCCACCCCCCATCATAACCAGTGACTTAAAATTTTTAAGTATCCATAACTAGACCCTACCTAAGGAGATTACGAGTACAAGGTGTTTTTCAAAAACCCAGCTCCATATCCTTTTCATACTTGGAGGAAGCTATAGTTTGGGTTAAGGTTAAGGTAGTTCATTTTTGTTTGTGTGATGAGTCCTTATAACTTGCATCATTTCATGATGTTTCGATTTCCCTACAAATGCCATTTTTTTGTTTTTTGATGTTTGCAGCATTCACATCGCGTTGCTGACTTGCACATTTATGTTCTGAATATGCCTAGGAGCTCTTAGAGGTGAATCAAGAACATGGAGTAGCATCAACACTTAAGTGTTAGTGAGTTGGACGAAGGTAAATTCTTTCTATTTTCCTCTTTGTTATGTTTTTTACTCTCTAGTTGATGGTTTCACCTTGTGATGTTTGATGAATTCTCACATTCACACACTTGTTATTACTACTGTTGATTTGATTGTGTTGTTTAATCTCATATTATCATCTCCTTTCACTAATTGCGTTGTCGAATGTGTTTTTGTCATCTTTTTTTTGTGTTGTTGCATGTTGCCTCATTACCTTAAGTTAGAACCATCATGGTTGAGGTGTGAAGCTGCATGGGTGGCATATTCAACTTTGATTTCTCACATTTGCACACTTGTTGCTACTATTGTCAATCTAATTGTGTTGTTTGATATTGTATTATCATTTCCTTCTTCTAATCATGTCATCTAATGTGTTTTCATCATCTTTTTCTTTGTGCCCTCGCCTATTGCCTCATCACCTTAAGCTATAATCATTATGGTTCAGGATGAAGTTACACATTGGGTGGCATTTTCGATTTTGTTGTCATCGTGGAGCTGTAATCCCTTTCCATATCCTTCAAACCCTAAACATGTATCCTATCCCATTCTTGTTGTCGTTTTGTTTTTGTTACTACAATGTTAAGGGTTTGTTGTTTTTGTTACTATAGTGCTAGGTTTTGTTATTTTGATGGCTTCTTCTACAATGTTTTACGACATCAGCTCCACTCATGAAATTCTTCCAACATTTACATGATATGATAGCAATTAGAGTGTTGGCAATGTGTAACCTTTGCATGAAATTGGGTTTGAAATGGAGATTCCAGCTGATGATGGTGATGTTGATGGTGTTGATGAATAACATGTTGAAACACATTTAAAGAACTTGTGGAAACAAAAATTGGCTTGGAAGCCACACTATCACAATTCAATCACATGGGCATTTTTCAAGATGAATGATAATCAATCTGTCAACCTTTCTAAAAACCAAATTATGAGATGCATTATTTGCCATAGTGAAATAGTTCCTCTTAAATTCTTGGCCATGCACACAAGATGTAGGAAAGACCTCATTGCATACCATAAATCTAATGGCACAATAACCATGAAAAAACATGTTGAATTTGACCATTCTACTTTGCTAGAAAAATTGTTGGAAGACCCAACAAACCTTGCCCCAAGATTTCCACTTGATCATGAGTTGACTAAAACGACGGCACGCATTATCTCCTTTTGCAATTTTTGGTTTTTTTTCTACAGGTAAGTTCAAGAAAGATGATGCAATTCAAGTTTTTTTTGGGAAGATCTGATGTTGTTTGTGATTAAAGGGTTGGTGCCTATGAAGACTGTTGAATCAATTTGATTCTAGAGGTTGGTGTATAGGGGTGTTTCCATGGTATGGTGTAGACATTTTGTGTCAAAACTAGAAGTACATATAATATCAAAGTAATGACACATAAAATTTCACGCATTAAATTGATTTGGGCTTGAAAAATAAGACTAATTATGTAAACCATGAATATGAAATTGATTCATAATTGTGTTTTTATGTAAGTATACACTGATAATTTTATAAATGTTATTTAAAACACCTTATTTAACAACAAAATACCATTTCATTAATTTTAAATTTCCACTTTATTTTTGTAGAATGATAAAAACAACACTCAAATCAATTACATCTTTAATGGAACAACATTTTGCAACTTACAAATATCATAATCATCAACATTACAATACCATAATGTACTACTAAGTATTTTTCTACCATTTAATTTAAACTTTTTGACTTTATGACAAATTGAAATTTTTTTGTGGAAGATTATTCATTATGGTGGTCTCTTTGTATGTGCAAAGTTTCATAAACAAAGTCCCATTAAAACTAATATTTCATAGTCTTTTTCCTACATTTCAATGTTTGTGACACACTATTGCAAATTTAAAATGTACTCCAATTGACAATTGAATTGTTGATATGTGCACCAATCTCATAACATTATGACAATGTAGGATGTTATCCACCTTTAA
>Ga0116231_10007859_pt1 | contig 19162 bp, 11 predicted proteins | sample S1TSphgellanicum_2_FD_89695 | JGI IMG/M metagenome (GOLD analysis project Ga0116231, IMG submission 89695) | Host-associated microbial communities from peat moss isolated from Minnesota, USA - S1T2_Fd - Sphagnum magellanicum MG | ecosystem: Host-associated > Plants > Peat moss > Unclassified...
AACAAGGCCTGCTCCGGGCGATGTCGCCCGACTGGATTGCGAAGCAGGTCGGTATCAGCGGACGACAGCTTGCACGCTTGTTTCAAGCGGAATTCAAACAGTCGCCGGCCGCGTATCTGCGCCAGGCCCGTTTGCGTTACGCCAAGTGGCTTTTGCAAAATTCCCAGGAAACGATCACGGAAGTCGCGTTGCGCACCGGGTTTTGCGACTGCTCCCATTTCGTTCGGCAATTTCAAGCCGAGTTCGGTCTCGCACCCGGAAAATTCCGCGAGCGCGCGCGTCCGGCGGCGTGATCGTCGCGACAGTCAAGCAGCGTGTGGAGTGGCGACACGTGTTTCTCGTACCGACGCCATCGTTCGACCGATTGGGTGTGGATCTTCTGACGCACTTGCCAACGACTGGCCGTGATGACCGAGCGTTCGACTTTATGGAAATCGAGGCAACGTGAGTTCCAAGGCACGCCGACAAAATCCAGCATCCGCCGCGTCCAAGGTTCCGGATCACTGACCAGGCTCTCATAGGGCACTTCCAATAGCGTCGCCGGCGGCAGCACAGCACGCCAATGCGCCATGATGCGCAAGTACTCCGCATAATAGTGAGCCATGGCCGGCAGGTCACAGGCATACGGACCAATGTTGTAGAAATTCTGAAAGTAGATCGACAGGCAGGTGTCGATCGGATGGCGCTGCAAATGAATGATACGTGCATGCGGCAGAGCGGCGTGGATCAGGCCGGCGTAGAGAAAATTGACCGGCATCTTGTCGACGATCAGCCTGGCATGTGTTCCCAACGCTTGCAGCTTGGCCCGGTAATCCGCCGCATACCGCTCGAGCAGCGGCTTGGTCGGCTCGCCGCGCCCATGCGCCTCGAACCACGCGTCACACACCGCACTCCAGAAGACGATCTCTCCGCCACCGAAGATCTCAGGGTGGGAGGCCAGAATCTGTTCGGCCAACGAGGTGCCGGATCTTGGCATGCCGATGATGAAGACGGGGTTAGGCGGCGGCGCTGAGCTGACCTGGAATGGGTCATCGAAGGCGGCGAAATCTTCGATGATCCGATCGACCCGCCGTGTCACCTTGCCCGGTTCGTACGCAGGTTGCCGACGTTTGGTCAGATCATTGGCCCGGGCGTATTCGGCGAACGCCTCGTCATATCGCCCGCAGCCGTCGAAATAGCTTCCCAATGCGTAGCGCAGGCTTATTTCCTCACCCATTGGGATGGGTTTTTCCTCGAGGATGCGTCCGAGTCCATGCGCCTCTTGTGCCGTCATTCGCCCCAATGTTGCGAGACCGGCGGTCGCGAATACGAACTTGGGCCGGATGCTCAAAGCTCGGCGAAACAGTCTTTCGGCTGCCTCGAACCGCCCCTGGTCTGCTTCCAACTCGCCGAGAAACGAGAGCGCCTCCGGGAAATCCGGCGTGCTCCTCAAAGCCGTACGGCAGCTCTCGAGGGCCTCCGCCGGCCGTCGCTGCTGCCGGAACACGAGCGCCAGTCCTAATTGGGCCGGCGCATAATCCTTGCGCAACGCCAGCGCCTGCTTGAACCGCAGCGCCGCCTCATCGATTTTTTGTGTTTCGAACAGAGCGTTGCCCAGATTACAAAGATGCTCAGGGTGGTCCGGTTCGAGCTCGACTGCACGAAGATAGAACGTGAGCGCCCGGAGTGGACTTCCCAAGTCGCGCAACACGTGGCCCACCTCGCGATGGGCCGCGCCGAATTGCGGCGCAAGCGCAGCAGCCTTCTGGGCTGCGGCCAGCGCCTCCTCGCTTCGGCCGGCTTGGCGCAGGCCCATAGCTAGGTTCGTCAGCACAGCCGCGTCCATGGGCCGGACTTTGGATGTGCGCTCGAAGCAGGCGACAGCGCGGGCATGCTCACCCAATTCCAGCAGCGCATTGCCCATATTGTTGTGCGCGATAGCCGATCCGGGTTCGATCACGACAGCGCGTTCGTAGAGCCTGACCGCCTCAGAGGTGCGTCCCACGCCGCGTAGACAATCCGCCAGCTCAACGAGTACATCGGAATTGCCGGGGTCGACAGTCGAAATACGTTGCAGGTAAGGCAGCGCGGCAGCCCATTCACCTCGTTCATGGAGCGCCGAAGCCAGATTGCTCTGAGCCTCTAGGTCATCGGGCAGCAGGTCGGCTGCGCGGCGCAGCGCCGCCAGCGCCTCCTTGTTCTGACGAACCAATGCGACGCTCAAGATTTTCCAGAAGATTCCGGAATTGGCCTGGCCAAGGGCTGCCCGTGCGCCGGCTTCAGCCTCCGCCAAACGCTGCTGGTTCAATAGATTGATGAGAGCGTCAGGCGTCGTCATAGTCGTCAATCTCGATAGCGGTTGCGCGCGTCGCCGAGCGCGTCACTCAAAGGTCCGAGCCATGGCTCGAAGTTCTGCCACTGCCCGAGGCCGTCGCGGTAGAGGGGCTGACGAACCTGTTCGGAACTCGCGGTGCGCACGCTGCGAATCGTTTTGTGGAAGTCGAGACAAGCCGGCTCGAACGGCAGACCGCAGAACTCGAGGATGCGCCGCACCTGAGTCTCCAAGTCATCGACGAGGTCTTCGTGCTGGACCCGCAGAATCCAGCCGGGCAGAACAGCGTTCCAATGCTGCATGAGCTCGAGATAGGTTCGATAGTAGCGCGCAATGTCCGTCAGGCTGTAGGTGAATTCCTGGCCCTGCGCGAACAGCTGTTTGAAATTGCTAAAACAACAGGCCATCGGCTCACGGCGTGCGTCGATGATCCTGGCATTGGGCAGAATGAGACGGATCAAGCCGAGATGCCGAAAATTATTGGGCATCTTGTCGATGAACCGCGGCTTATCCGTTCGATATACCTTCGTATTCGCCAGATAGCGTTGCCCGAGTTCGCGAATGGCCTCGGCACTCATCGCGGTGAGTCCGTGCGGATAGCGCGGCTCACGAGGGTCGGGATCCCGCCCTCGCAGCGCCGCGACAGTCTGTTGGATGTGCGGAAGCTCCTGAGTACCCTCGACCGCGGAGTGGCTGGCGAGGATCTGCTCGATCAGGGTCGAACCTGCGCGTGGCAGACCGACGATGAAAATAGGGGATGCATCGGTAACGCCGCATGAACCGGCAGCTTCAAAGAAGCGCGCAGTGCAGACTTGCTTCTGCCGCATCGTGTTGTCTTCGATGATTGTTGGCTCATATCGGGACGTCGCGTGCTTCAACTCATTGCCGTGCGCGTAATAGCCGAACGATTCGCGGTAGCTTCCCTCGTCTTCGAACGCTTTACCGAGTGCAAAACACAGGTGGATGCGGTCCACGGTGGAGCGCGCCGGATCGCGCTCGAGCGCTTCCATCACCCGGCGTTCAGCGTCGGTGAATCGATAAGTCTTGAGGTTGGCAAGGCTCCAGTACGCATCGCCGAACCCCGCCCGAGCCGCGGCGGCGCACCGGTAGGATTCGATCGCGGCATCGCGTCGACCCACGGTTTTGTGGGCATGCCCGATTGAAAGATGCGTGTCGGCATCCGCGGAGGTCCCCTGCAATAGTTCCCGATACAGGGCGATGGCGCGCTCGTGCTCCCCGAGGCCTGCACAGGCCGTGGCATACAATCCCTGGTAGGCTAGACGATGCGCGGGATCTTCCCGCAGAAGTCGTTCGAGTTCGCGTCGCGCATCGGCGTTGCGGTGCAGTTCGAGGAGTACTTGGGCGTATTCCAAGCGTGCCGCCCGGTGGTTCGGAACGAGCTCGAGCACGGCCGCGAGCAACAGTTCCGCATCGTCAAATACCCGACGCGCAATGCCGATTTGGGCCAGTACCCGCATGCCCTCCACATGATTGCCGTGCCGGTTCAAGAATTCACGCACGGTGACTTCGGCTTGGGACAAATCACCGTCCGTCATCTGCCCGATCGCCGCGACAACCGCGCCTGGCATGCTCTCGAGGGCCGCGAGCTCGCGGGCTGCACGTTGCGCCTCCGCCGTGCGTCCCTGCATGCGGTTCAAGCCCTCCAGCATGTGCCAGCTGGCGGGCAGCGCGGCATTCAGATGCACAGCCCTGTCAAACGCCGCTATCGCTTCCCGCGTTTGGCGCTTTTCGACGTAAAAATGCCCTCGCTCCTCGTACAAGCGGCTAAAGTACGGATGGTGCTTCGCGAGCTCATCGAGCACCTTCTCCGCGGCATTCATCTGGCCGAGCCGGCGCCGCGCGATGGCCGAAAACAGCAGGGCGTCGCGCTCCGTGGGAGCACTGCCCAGCAGCGAATCCGCTCTTACGAGTGCTTGATCGAATTGGTTCCGGCGCAGCAGCCAGCGAATTCGATCGAGTTCCGTCAAAGCCGTAGCGGCATCGATTGCCGAGCTCCCTGTGCGAATCTCAAAACTTGTAACCAATCGACAGAGTCATGACGCGCGGCCGGACCGGCACCTCTGCCTCAATGAAACCGCCGGAGGTGATGTTGGTCACCGCGCTCGAGTCGAAGAGATTGTTGATGTTCAGTTGCACCGACCAAGCATCCTTCGAAACGCCAAGCGCCGCATCGTATGTCGTATACCCCGGAATCTGATAGCGAAGCAAGGTCGTGGTGGGCGTGGCTTCCGCCGCACTGGTCCCCGAAGGAAAGGTCGAGGGCTCGTTGCTCATGGACGCCACGTGGTTCGCGCCGAAGCTCGCGAAAGTATTATAGCTCGCCAACGGAAGGTCGTATCGAGCGCGCAGGTTGAACTGCAACGGCGGCGAATACGGCAACCGTGAGCCCAGTGCCCCATACGGATTCGTATAAGGTTGCCCCTTGATCTGCGTGATGCAAGTGCCCACCGGCGTCGGGTTGGTGGCGCTGTCAATATTGCTTTCGAGACACGGTGCCGTGGTTTGCTCCGAGGAGTTCAACGAGCCCGAGCCCTGGATCGTGAGGCCTTGGGTCACTTTCGCGACCACCTGCAGCTCAGCACCTTTAACCACATAAGATGCACCATTGACGATGAACGAGGCGCCACCCAAGTTGGCGGGATCGTACAGCTGCAGCTGAACGTTGTTCCAATCCATGTGATAAATGGAGGCGTTCACCTGCAGCCGGTGATCCAGGAATTCAGTCTTCAGGCCTATCTCGTTGTTGACGAGCGTGTCGGAACTATAGCCGGACGGCTTGTTGTACTGATTGGGGCCGCCTACGGTGTAGGCAGCCGTGCTGCGCAGTTCGATGCCGGTGCCATCGGGCAAGGTCGGTTCGCGGTTGAAACTGCCCGGCCGGAAACCCTGCGACCATGTGTAGTAGGCCAGGATATCGGGCGTGATGTGCCAGGTAAGGTTTGCCCGGCTGCGAAAGCCGCTTTCGCTCTTGCGCAAATTGAAGCCAAATCCACAGTGCGTGCAAGTCCCGTTCGGCACGTTGAGCACCGTCGACGTGCCGCTGTAGAACTCCTGTCCTTTTTCGTACTCGGCGTAGTCATAGTGACGCGTGCCCACGGTCAAAGTCAGCGTCTTGGGCAGAATGTCCACATCGACGGAGCCGAAGAATGCGGTCTGCCGGTATCCACGGGCGGCGTCGAAGCCAAAGGCGGTATCGGAATCGGTGCGGTACGTGGGATTGGCAGCATAGTAGCCGGGTAAAACCGGTCCGACGCTGGTCACACAGTCAGGCCCGCCCGCCAGTGACGTCGCGAGATTCTGGGCGTTACACTGCGGAATCGCCATGTAGTTCTGATTCTGCTGGTCGTAGAGGTCGAAGCGCTCCCAATACGCGCCGGCAAGCCCGCGTACGCGTTGATCTTCATCGGTGCTTATCCGAAACTCATGAGTTTGGTGCGTGTTGTGAACCGTGTCATGCCAGGAGGCGACGGGGGCATAGCACGTCGTCGGCTTGGCGGAGCGAAAATAAGAGTATCCGGCGCCCATGCCCGTGCAGGCGTAATACGCGCCATGGGCACTGCGCAGATAATTGGAATAATCCTGCTGCGCTTCGATATTGCGCGTCAGATAGCTACCGGTGTACACAGCCTTCAAGCCGGCAAATTTACCGTCGAGCGTCCAGGCCGTGCTCTCGTATTGATCTTTGTTGTAAGCGGGTGTGAAGGCATCGACCTGATCGCGGCCCAAGGGATTGCCGTTCGAATCTCGCGGATACTCGACTTGGTAGCCGTCAGCCTCGAACTTTTGATAGTTCTGCTGCAGAAGTAGATGCCAATCGTCGTTGAATTCGACGAGCGCGGAGAGGCGCGCACCCTCCCATTCCAGAGTATTCAGATTCGATCCGGCAACGCTCGAGTTCGAGGCAGTCGGGCTTCCCGGGCGCACCAGGGGACCGCCGTCGCCCGCTGTGGTCACCGCAGGGATAGAGATCGTGTCCAGCACGTTGCTGATGTAACCGCCCTGGTGCTCGGTGAATATGACGCCCCGCAACGCGACGTGGTCTCCCAGCGGCAGATTCAAAGTGAGGTTGCCGCTGCTGTTGGGGTCGCCCCCCGCGGTGATTCCGTAAGTGCCGTTGGCGGTTCCTTCCGTGACCCCAAGCTTGGGCTTGTTCGTGATGAAGCGAATTGCGCCGGCCTCGGCGCCGCCGCCGAAGAGAGTGCCCTGGGGACCCTCGAGCACTTCGACGCGTTCCATGTCGACCAGATACACATCGTTGTTGCGGCTCGGGAACTGCATCGACTGATCGTCGAGGTAGAGTGCGACACTCGGAAACGGTGCGGTAACCGACTGCGACTGATTACCGTTGTTCACGCCACCCAGACCACGCACGTAGATGTTGCCTGTGCCGGGTCCGTTGCCGCTGAAGGTGACGTTGGGCGTGTACTTGATCAGGTCGTTGAACGAGACCACGTCCAGTTGCTTCAGCTGATCGCCGGTGATGGCCTGCACGGTGAAGGGCACGTCTTGCAGGGACTGATCGCGTCGCTGCGCGGTCACGGTGATTTCCTCGATGCTGTCTCTCGGTGTCGCGGGATCGGTTGCAGAAACGGCGCCCGATGTCTGCTCAGTATCCGCCGCTCGAGCGCAATTCGCGCCGAGGAGGACCATGGAAATCGCGTACGCTAATTGCCTGTTGTATCCCACGAGAGTTCCTTTATTTGATGACCGCAATCTTCCACGACCGCATCGACGATGCGCCGGGTTCTGGCCAGCTCCCCTGAAACATTTCTTATTCAGCGGCTCGATACTCTACCGACGGGCGGATCGCGAATTGTATTTATTGGACGAAACACGGAACGACGCGGACACGGCCATTCGATCGGGTCGAAGACGATCTTGGTGGCGGAGTATGGTGTCGTCGCACCTTTTGCTCAACCTGCTTCAGGAGTCCAAAGTGTCCCGCGTTATTTTTGTACTTTGCGCGGTGGCGATCACTGTGCCGCTCATCGGCAGATCAACTGCTGCGCAGACTGCTGAGGCATTTGATCTCGTGATCACCAACGGCCATATCATCGACGGCACCGGCTCGCCTTGGTATGCGGCAGATCTCGCCATTCGCAACGGGCGCATCGCCGCGATCGGACGGCTTCACGATGCACCGCGTCGGCACACGATCGATGCGGCCGGTCGGATCGTGGCACCGGGCTTCATCGACATGCTCGGACAATCCGACTACAGCATGCTGCTCGACCCGCATGTGCCATCCAAGGTTTTTCAAGGCATCACGACGGAGATCACCGGCGAGGGCGAAACGGCTGCGCCATTGAATGACGCCATCATCGCGGCCGACAAGCCCATCTACGATCACTTAGGCATAAAACCGGACTGGACCACATTTCGGCAATACTTCCGGCGGCTCGAGCGGGTGGGGTTGGGCATAAACCTTGCGAGCTATGTCGGCGCCACGAACGTGCGCCGAATCGTCTTGGGTGACGGCGACGTTCAGCCTGATGCAGCCCAGTTGGCCGCGATGCGCGCGTTGGTGCGCGATGCGATGCAGGATGGTGCGATTGGCCTGTCCAGCGCTCTGCAGTATGCGCCCGCGCCGTTTGCAAAGACGCCAGAACTCGTGGCGCTGGCGACCGAAGCGGCGCGCCAGGGCGGAATCTATGCGACGCATATGCGCAGCGAGAGTGACGCGGAAACGGACGCGATTGCCGAAGCGGTGCAGATTGGACGCGACGCAGGCATTCCGGTCGAGATTTGGCATTTGAAGGCTGCCGGCCAGGCCAACTGGGGCACTATGGCGAGGATCGTGGCTCAAATTGAGGCCGCGCGTGCCTCCGGTGTCGAGATTTCCGCGGATACGTATGCTTATACTGCTTGGTTCAATACGTTTTCCGCGTTCATCCCGCCCTGGGCCCACGATGGCGGCGATGCGGCACTGATCGAGCGGCTCAAAGATCCGGCGACGCGGGAACGCATCCATCACGATGTCTTGACGCCGAGCGGCACATGGGACAATGAGTGGCTGGAAATCCCCGGCCCTCAAGCCATTCTGCTCGCTGTCGTGCAGAACCCGGATTTATTGCCGTTGCAGGGCAAGCGGTTATCCGAAATCGCGGCCTTATGGCACGAAGATCCCTTCGATGCGCTCTGCGACATTTTGATCAAGGACAAAGCGTTCACGAGCGTCGCCGTGTTCGGCATGGACGAGCCGGACGTTTCCCTGGCGCTGCGCCAGCCTTGGGTAGCCATCGACAACGACTCGCAGGGCACGTCCCCCGACGGCCCCCTCGCCGATGAGCATCCGCACCCGCGTGCGTATGGTACTTTTCCACGCATTCTGCGCAAGTACGTGCGTGAGGAGCATTTACTCTCGCTCGAAGAGGCTATCCGCAAGTTCAGCGCGTTGCCGGCTATGAAGATGCGTCTGATCGATCGCGGCGTTATCAAACGGGGCATGTGGGCAGACCTGGTGGTTTTCGATCCATCGACAGTCACGGATCTCGCCACGTTCGAAAAGCCGAACCAGCTCTCGCGCGGCATCGATGATGTGATCGTCAACGGCGTGCCAGTCGTGGCCGGAGGAAAGCTAACTCAGGCGCTGCCGGGAAAAGTCCTGCGCGGTCCCGGTGCCACCATGACATCACGAGGCGATCAGTGATTAGCGTTGCCGACGGATACCGCGGCGCGCGGCGCAGAAGGAGCTGCGGGCTGGGTGATCCGGATGTCGTGATTGAGTACCAAACTGCGTATTGTTAGATGAGCTGCCCGCATTTCGGACCGTGCTAGGGAACTGGCCTGGCGTGCAAGGGAACTGCGTGAGGTATCGTTTGTGGGCAGCTCAACTCGCGCGAACGGTGCGCCGATCCCGACAAAAATTGCGTCGTGACATGCATGGATACGTTATCTTTGCAAGGGTACGCTTGGTATCTAAGCGGAATTCGTAGCTGAACCTACAAGGAGGAATGCTTGAGTTATAAAATTGGATTCCACGGGGACGTCACGGCCGAATTGGAACAGCTGCTCAAGTCCATCGAGAAGGGCGTGAACGGCTTCGGATTGCATGCGCAGGCCGCGGATACGGGGGCATCCACGGCGTCCGGCTCCACACAAGCCCCTTGTTATCCCGGCGAACCGTGCCAAGGCGGTGTCAAGATCGGCCATGATTTAATCGTCGTCGCTGTGGCAATAGCCGGTGGCGCCCTGGCGGGCTATATTGCGGGTAAAATGGCAGCGCAGAGCCAAATCGCAAGCCTGAAGAATCGGCAGTGATTGAATCTGTTCAGCCCCTTTGAGCGTCGCGGCGACTACAGGGTGTTGTTGCGCTAACGAGGGGACGCATGAGTTGGCAGGCTTCGCAACAGGCGCTCGGCATCGATGAGCGCGGCGGCGTCGGGGGCGTAGTATGCCAATGCCGCGTCGCGCGCATTGCGTGCGAGCGTACGAGCCGATTCGTATTCGCCGGCCAACCATAAAGAGCGCGCGCGTATGCTCCAGACATGTGGCTGGATGCGAACATCATAGTACCCCTCGAGTCGGCCGAGTGCCTCCATGGCATTCTGGCTGGCCGACAGCGCGGTGCGTGCATCGCCGCTCGACAGGGCAATCGCCGCCAATCCTGCTTGCGAGAGCACCGCTGTTTCAGTGGCGTGACCCTCTGACATCCGCAGCGCTTCTTGGAAAGCCAGGGACGCACCGGCCGGGTCTTTGTCAGATAATAAAAAACGTCCCCATCTTTCGAGGGCACGTGAGAGCTTCGAGCCGGACGCCCCCTCAGTCCTCCAGTCGTTCAATGCTGCCGTGAATGCCGTGCGCGCTTCCGTGGTCCGTCCTGCAGCCTCGTAGGCGGTACCGAGGTCGAGCTGCAATCGGCCGGCGTCGAAGGCCTGCGGCGCGGATTTTGTCAGCAGAGCCTGGGCCCGCTCCAATAGCTGGGCAGCTCGCAAGCCTTGGCCGTCGACGGCGAGACAGTAGCCATACTTGCGCAGAACGTGTGCTGCCTCCATGGCATCGGAGGCATTTCGAAAATCCGTCTGTTGCCACGGAATATCTTGCATGAGGGCATCGAATGCTGCCAGTGCCGGCCGGCGCTCGCCACGCTCGTAGCGGAACTGAGCCCAGTCAGATGCGATCGACCAATAACGGCGGGTATTGCGGCCATACGTACGCTCGGCGATCTCCGCAGCCCGCAAGAACGCCGTTTCCGCACCAGCGAAATCTCCGAGGCGCCTGCGTGCCAATGCGAGACCACCGTACGGCAGCAACAAGTCGCCTTCAGCCTGCAGATTCGCCTGCGCAACGCTGATCGCCTGTTGGTAGTAATCAGCCGACAGCGAATATTGCGACCGCTCGAGGTATAGCGCACCGAGATCGTCCAGTGCATCGACAAACCGCGGGTCCCGCGGCGCGGTGGCTTTGAACAAGGCGACAGAAGCCTCGAGCGATTGTTGTGTTCGATCGGTTTCCGCGGCATCGCCAAACAGGGACTCCCCGCGTGTCAGCAGCCAGCGGGCACGAAGCGCCGACTTATCGAGGTGCGCCGCGCGTATGAGAGGATCGGCCTGCGACAGCAGAGCCAGGGCGCGAGCGTCGTCGCCATCGATATCGGCGACGTCCGCTTGACCCAGCAGTCCATCGATGGCATGCGAATCACTCAGCCCATAGTAGCGGCCGGCGAGCTGCGTCTCGCGCGCATACAACGCGCTCGACCTTTGCGTCTCCTCCAGCTCACGGTAGATGTCAGCCGTGACACCCAGCAGTTCGATCTGTGTCGCGGGTTCCTGCGCAAAGCTGCTTTCAATTCGTTTTGCGCCAGCGTCCAATAATGCACGTGCGGTGATCTCGCCGCGCGGTTTGTCGGCGGCAATTCTCGGATCATTTGCGCGGAATACGCCGATCAGAAAGTCCTTGATGGTGGTCGCACGGCGCGCTTCGCGTTCGACGCGCACGGCCTGCCAGGTGATGGCGGCGCTGCCGCCGATGAGCAGGATCAAAAATGCGGCGGTCATGGCGGCGCCGATCCAGTGCCGCTGCACGAACTTCAGCGCCAGCGTCGTGGTACCGATACGCAAGGCGGAAATCGGCCGGTGCTCTCTGCTGTTGCGAATGTCCCGGGCGAATGCTTCGGCTGAGGAATAGCGACGCGCGGGATCGACTTCGAGTGCCTTGGCGATGATGGCATCGAGGTCGCCAGAGAGCGCACGGCGCAGTTGCCGGGTGGTGAGTCCACCGACGTACCCGGCGTGGTCGGATGCGATGCGTGCGGAGGCGCGGCCGACATCGCTTCGCTCAGTGGAGGTCCTGCGATTGTCGCGGAAGGGTCGCTGGCCCGTGAGCATTTCATGGAGGATAACGGCGAGAGCATAGAGGTCGACGGCAGCGGTGATCGGCTCCCCGGCCAACTGTTCCGGGGCCGCGTAGGCCGGAGTCGCCAGGCAGGACCCGGTTCGCGTCATTTGCGTCGCGCCCCGTGGGGCGTCGCCGTCGATGAGCTTGGCGATACCGAAGTCGAGCAGTTTCACGGATTCGTCGGCGGTTACCAAGATGTTCGATGGCTTCAAGTCGCGATGCGCGATCAGGCGGGTGTGTGCATGGCCGACCGCATCGAGTATTTGCAGAAACAAGTCGAGGCGCCGCTCGAGAGAGACTTTGCGATCCCGGCAATACTCGTCGATCGCGACGCCGTCGATCCACTCCATGGCGAGGTATGGATTTTGGGCCTCGTCAACGCCGGCGTCGTAGAGATGAGCGATGTGCGGATGGGAGAGTGCGGCCAAAATGTCGCGCTCGCGCTCGAAGCGCCGTCGCACGGTACCGGCCAGCAAATGGACATGGGGCAGCTTCAGCGCCACCTGGCGGGTCAGGGTTCCGTCGCTTCGCGATGCCAGCCAGACTTCGCCCATCCCGCCGATGCCGAGCCGCTGATGCAGGCGGTAGGGCCCGACCAACTTTCCCTCCTCGAAGTCAGGATGCATGTCATCGACAGCCAGACCGTCCAAGAGACCGGAATCGCGCGTCCCCGTGTCGCCGGCGAGTACCTTGACAAGCCACGGACGGACATCCGCGTGCTCGGTACCTAGCAATGAGAGCCATTGGATTCGGGCGGATTCGGGTATTTCGAGAGCCTCGTCGAGCAGGGCCGAAAATGACGGCCACAATTCAGGCGGGCAGGGCAGCTTGGCCATGAAAGTCAGGAATCCGACAGCATGACCCGCAGCAGCATGCGCGCCTTCTGCCAGTCGCGCTGCACGCTGCGTGTATTGATGCCCAGCGCCTCGGCGACTTCGTCCTCGCTGTAGCCGCCGAAGTAACGCATTTCGACCACTTGCGCCAAGCGAGGCTCGCGTTTGGCGAGTTCGGTCAGTGCCTCGTCGACCCGCAGGGGTTGTTCTGCGGCAGCCAACGACTCGCCGATCGCCGTATTGAGGGTGATCTTTTGACTGCCGCCGCCGCGCTTTTCCGCTGCTCTTTCGCGTAACAGGTCGATGATGACCGAACGCATGATCCGGGAGCAGTAGCCAAGAAAGTGTGCACGACTCTCGATGCGCAGGTTGTGCTGCAGCGCCAGACGCCGATAGGTGTCACTGACGAGTCCTGCGGTGTCGAGCAACGTCATGGGGCCGCTCGACCGCAGCCGCGCTCGCGCCAATTGCCGCAGGTCGTCGTAAGCCGATGCGCTCAGCGCGGCAATATCCATTCCGCTAGCCGGCACGGGGGGCTGGGCCTCGGGCAACTTGTCCGACATCCTATCTCCCAAACTGGCGCTTCGGGGGCAAGTATAGACATCGAGTATATGCCCGCACAGCACTCTCGTAACCTGTCGTCTGCCGACAAGATGCTTTATGCTGGGGCGTCGTGGGCGCCGTCTATCACCCAATACCAAGGTATGCTGGATGTCATGGATACCGGGGGGGCATCCTGCTGGCAATGCAAAAACCTCTCGTAGCGGTGGTCGATGATGATCAATCGGTGCGCGAATCACGGCAAGCTGTGGGCGGCCCAGCATGATGGACCCGGCCCCACGTTTTTCTTTTCGCTTCCGTTCGCGCGCTAGTACGCACCCATGACGCTGCTCGAGACGCTCGGCATCAACCTGCCCATTATCCAAGCTCCGATGGCCGGAGTATCTTCACCCGCACTGGCGGCCGCCGTTTCCAACCGCGGCGCGCTCGGGTCGATCGCGGTCGGTGCCGTCGATCCGGCGCGCGCGCGGCGTATGATTGTGGCGGTTCGGGAACGCTCCGCGCACGCTCTCAATGTCAATGTGTTTTGCCATAGGCCTGCGCAAGCCGAACGTGCGATCGAGGCATCCTGGCTCGACCATCTGCGCCCCTATTTCGCCAGCTTTGACGCGGCACCCCCGAACGAACTCCATGAGATTTATAAAAGCTTCGTCGCAGACGATGCGATGCTGGCGGCGTTGGTCGCCGAGAGACCACGCATCGTCAGTTTTCATTTCGGTCTGCCGCGCGAGGAGCAAATTCGGGCGCTGCGCGCGGCAGGCATCGTGTTGCTGGCCACGGCCACCAATGTTGCGGAAGGCCGCGCGGCCGCAGATGCAGGCGTCCATGCGATTGTTGCCCAAGGGTATGAGGCGGGCGGCCATCGAGGCATCTTCGATCCGGATGCGCAGGACAGCTGTCTGGGAACACTGGCATTGACGCGGATTCTGGTCCGCGAGCTCGACCTGCCGGTTATCGCGGCCGGCGGCATCATGGATGGGGCGGGGATTGCTGCCGTGCTCCGGTTGGGTGCTTGCGCCGCGCAACTCGGCACGGCGTTCATTGCGTGCGACGAGTCCGATGCCGATGCGGGCTACCGCGACGCCCTGGCTAGCGATGCGGCAAAGCATACCGTCATGACGCGTGCGATTTCCGGTCGCCCGGCACGTTGTCTCAAGAATCAATTCACCATGCTGGGCGCCAGTGTCTCGGACAGGCAGATTCCCGCGTATCCAATTGCTTACGACGCGGGCAAAGCGCTCAATGCCGCCGCCAAGGCAGCGCACGTTTCAGGCTATGGTGCGCAATGGGCCGGCCAGGGCGCACCGCTCTTCCGGGCACTGCCGGCAGGCGAGCTGGTCGCTATCTTGGCGCGAGAACTGGCCGAGCACGCCTGACCTGCTCAAACATCGCTTTGATATTGATTGAGGGCGGTATTCACCCGGTTTTGACCGCTCTCATCCAGATTCATTGGCGTAATTCCGTGTCCGGCTGCCCCCTCTACGCCAGAACCTCGAGCACCTGCTTCAAAGCCCGCCGCGACTCTTGTGCCGCACGTCCCCAGCTTTGGCGGCCCGATAGTTCACTGTGGCCGAACGCAATGCGGCCGTAGCGTTCGCGGATGACCTCGAGCGGCGCAGGGCGGCCCGGACCGCCAAAGTAAAAGCCGGGCTGCGGCGCGATATAGGCATGACCCCAGCGATTGAAGATGATGCCGGCGATATCGCGCTTTGCATCGAACCCCGCGCTGCCGAACATCTGCTGCAGCTGACGGCGCAGCTCGAGTTCCAGGTCCGCGTAGCTGCTGTTGAAGAGTTTTGCGCGGCCGGAAACGGTCTGCACTTCCACCGGCTGGCCGGCCTGCGGGTAGCCGATATAGAGCGTCAGCATCGCGGGTTTGGCCGGATCGAGGGGCACAGGCACGCCCTCGATGCGCATCGGCTGGCGCACATTGAGAAAAAAACCGAAGCCGTCGAACCAGTGCGCCGCCGTGATGCCGAGCTTGGCCATCGCGCGCCAATTTCGCACCGCGACGTTAGCCACGAGTATGGGTCCGTGATGGAACTGGGCATAGGCCGCCTGGTAGGTTTGCGGCATGTCGCGCACGATGTGTCGGGCGACCCAACCCCCGGCAGCGACGATGGCAGCCTTGCCTTTGACGCGCTTCAGTTCACCGCCCACGGCGTAAACGACGTCCACGGAACCGGCCGTCTGTGGCGCGCCCTCGTGCTGTACGGACACCGCCGTGGCGTTCAGCCGGATGCGAGTGTGCTGTGGCCGGTCGAGCGCGGCAAAATCGATGGGTGCATACAACACGTCGGCAAACGAGCGCGAGCCGCTGATTGCTTCGGGCAGCAGCGCCTTGACGATGTGACGCAGTATCGCGGCGTTGCCACCAGGGAAAGAGAAGGCTTCACCCGGCGGACCGGCTTCACGCACGGTCCCCGGCAGACCGAGGAGCTTCGCGCCGTAGGCTGAAACGGCGTCCGAACTGACGCCGTAGTCTGCGGTCGCGACCAGCGGATCGGCTAGGCGCAGAACATCCTTCGACAGCCCCATCTCGCGAACGATCAAGTCACCATACGACATCGAGTCCAGCCAACGATCAGTCGCGGCCCCATCGCCATGTTTAAGTTCCGGCGCCTCCTTCCAACGGAGCCAGTCGCGGCGTGTTGCCTCGGACAGCGGCGTTCGCTTGAGTCTGTCGGTCCAGGGATCGACCACCCACGCGCGTCGCTCGGCAAACGGCCTGTCGAAGTAGTAGCCCAGCGAGGCGCCGGCTTCGTTCCAGAACATCGGATAGAAATTGTCGCGCGAGTACTTGAGGTTCGCCCCGGTCCCCGAAGGTTCCACGAACTCGTACGAACGCGGCATGCCAATCTCATCCCAGAGGCCGATCACGTGGGCGTAGGAGCTGTGGGGCTGGGGCACCGAGGCGTCGTTCGAGCCCTGCGGCCCCGTGAGCATGATGCCGTCGACCTGCATCTGGTTCTGCTTGGCTTCACCGCCGAACACCGGGTGATTATCCAGCACCAGACAGGAGGCCGAAGGACGGGCCTTGTGAAACTCGTACGCTGCGATGAGACCTGCGAATCCGCCGCCCACTATGACGAGGTCGTAGGTTTCATCGAGGAGCTGTGCTGCGGCGATCCGCGCTTCGTACTGACCGTCACGGATGCCGTGCGCCGCGTTCACCACGGAGGCGACATTACCGTTGCAACGGGCATAGTCGCCGATCCCGGCGTAACCGTTCCATGCCGCGGTCAGACCCTGAGCATGCGCCGGGCAAGGCATGCCGAGCAGCGCCGTCCCCGATCCGATCAGCGTCGCGCCAATGAAATCCCGCCGAGTGATGGAGGCGTCGGCACCAAGCGAGCGCCGGGAAGATGAATCGGTCATGTGAAGCAATCCCTATTTGTGTCATATCGCGACTATACGACGGCCATGGCGTGAAATACGCAGCCGTTGCGTCTTATGCACTGTCGGGGGAGGTTCAAGCGGGAACAGGGGTAATGGCGAGGGCGGCGAAGGCGCAGGGGCAGGGGCAGGCTAAGCTCGTGAACCGCTGGTAAGATCCATGCGGAGGACCTTACTGTTTGAATACGTTGAACCATTGGAGGTTTGTCATGGCTCGAGCGGAGGCTGACGCGTGAACGACCTGCGTTCTCGAGCCGCGACTCTACTTCGTAGACCGTGCTGCTTTTCCAAGGACGAACCCCGCCCGACAGCGGTCGCGATTGTGCAGCGATATGCTGACCGGGAAAACTTGGCAGATCCCGATTTGCCGAATCAGTTATCTCAGTGCATTCGATACGCTGAAGCTCGCGCGGCTCAACTGTCCGACACCACTGGATCTGAGCGGGACGCGTGTTACTTTTATAAGCGGGTCGGCGACCTACTTCGGGAAATTCGGGCGGAGATACTCAGCCCTAATTGAAAGCCCGGCTTGGTTTCTGTTGGTCTCCAACTCACGCACCCTGCGCAGAGGCATCACGCACATAAGTGCGCTCACCAGCAGGCCCACGGCGCAAACATTCGCGACGGTGCGGGATCCGCGTGAATTGCTCGGACGATGAGAAAATACCAGTTGCTGCCATCTTTTCGCCGCAGAAGCAGCCCGGGATCAGCCTTAAGCGCCTGCGCAATGCGCTCGATCGTCGAGAGGGGGGCAGAAACGTTGCCGGTCTCGATCTTCGACATCTGTCCCTTGGTCAGATCGCACGCAGAAGCGAGAGCTTCCACGGTGAGATTGCGGGCCTGACGAAGAGCACGAATATTGCGACCGACCACTGTCTCCATGCTGATCTGGCCGCTCGTGGCAACGGATTTGGGCATGATGTCGTCTTTAAGTGTCGTATAAGCATCTTAAAAAAATGCGACTCGGATTTCGTCATTAGCTGCTTGATGCAGAGGGGACTCTGTGTCGTGCTCCGAACGCAGGCTTCGATCGCTCGCTTGAGGATCCTGACCGAGGCGGAAGGTCCGGGTTTCCTACAGGTCGTGGACCGCAGCAGGGGCTGATTGAGTTCACTCCCCACGGCGCGGCGCACTGGTTGACAACAACATGCCCAGCGCATCGAGGTCTACAGGCTTTGTGAGGTGACGATCAAACCCCGCATCGATGGCTTGCTGACGGTCGCCGTCCTGTCCCCAGCCCGTCAGTGCAATGAGGGTGAGGCCTTTTCCCCAGGGCTGTTTGCGTAGCGCTCGAGCTACTTCGTAGCCATTCAATTGCGGCATTCCGATGTCGAGAAGAACGGCGTCGGGGCGGAAGCTGTGGGCGACGGAGAGAGCGCTGCGCCCATCGTGAACTACTCGCACGTCGTGCCCGGCCAGCTCGAGGATCATCGCCAAACTGTCCGCGGCATCTTGATTATCGTCCGCTACGAGCACCCGCCGGCCGACGGGTGCGGGCGCGGGCGAACCGCTATTGATGGCCGCAGATTCATTAGCCGCAACAATTGGTAATTTCAAGATAAATTCACTACCGTGCCCTGGGCCCTTGCTATGCGCCTCCACGGTGCCGCCATGCAGTTCGGTGAGCCCATGTACCAGCGCAAGACCGATCCCAAGCCCACCTTCGGAGCGGGTGGCCGCGGTTTTGACCTGAGCGAACATTTCGAAGATTCCGGTGAGTGCTTCAATCGGGATACCGATGCCATCGTCCTTTATGGAGAGATGAAGGAGATCTGACCCCAGTCGCCCGGAAAGCATGATGTGGCCTCCCGCGTCCGTATATTTGGCAGCATTCGTCAGGAGATTCGACACCACCTGCGCCAACCGCATCGGGTCAGCATCGAGGGTAATCAAGTCTGAGGGCAAGGTGACGGTAAACTTGTGATTCTTGCTATCGAGCAGCGGCCGAGCGGCTTCGACGGCTAAATCGATCACACTGTTGAGTGTGACATGCTGCCGTTTCAGTACGAGCTTGCCTTGCGTGATGCGGGCAATATCCAATAGATCATCGAGCAGCAGCCCCATGTGTTTTACCTGCCGCTGAATGACGGCTTGCGCCCACTGCAGCTGATCGGGTTCCACTTTTGCAGATCCCAGGATTTGCGCCGCATTGCGGATGGGCGCCAGCGGATTGCGCAGCTCGTGCGCCAGCGTGGCCAAAAAGACGTCTTTTCGATGATCTGCATCGCGCAATGCAATTTCAGCGGTTTTCCGTTCGGTGTCGTCGAAGTCCACGCCCACGCTGCGCACCGGCTTGCCGGTTTCGTCATAGAGAAAGCGTCCCAAGGCCCGTAGCCAACGCACCGCGCCGGTGTCGGCGCGAATGATCCGATACTCTTGCGAGTACAAGGAGTGCGTTTCGCGAGCGTTGAGAACCGCAGCCTGTACCGCCTCCCGATCCTCGGGATGAACTCGATTGATCCACATGTCATAGGTGGCAGGCTGAGAAATATCGGTGGGCGGAGCGTACCCGAGCAATTCGTAGTGGGATCGGCTCCAGCGCGCCTCGTTGGTGCGAAGATCGCGATCCCAAGTCCCCATGCCCGCTTCGTCGATGGCTATGCGCAACCGTTCCTCGCTCACCTTGGCGAGTTCCGTCGCCGCGCGCCGTAATCGGCTCAAGCGCACGTGAGTTTCAACACGCGTGACCAATTCTCGGGCGCTG
>Ga0116231_10007860_pt1 | contig 19162 bp, 18 predicted proteins | sample S1TSphgellanicum_2_FD_89695 | JGI IMG/M metagenome (GOLD analysis project Ga0116231, IMG submission 89695) | Host-associated microbial communities from peat moss isolated from Minnesota, USA - S1T2_Fd - Sphagnum magellanicum MG | ecosystem: Host-associated > Plants > Peat moss > Unclassified...
CAGAGCAAATGGGCTCCCTCAACTCCGCCTTAAGTAGTCCTCTGATTTTGGGAATGCCCTCCCCCTAGGAGTTCCCCTAACAGAGCAAATGGGCTCCCTCAACTCCGCCTTAAGTAGTCCTCTTATTTTGGGAATGCCCTCCCCCTAGGAATTCACGTAACATGTAATTCTTGCTGGTACTCAGAGGTCCCAGCCTTCTTCAATCATTATGCCAAAAATGCCCTCCACAAAGCATTACAACCCGACTGATTCTAACAGGGTATAATGCCCGGCTGTCTGTCGAAGAATTACCATATATGCATGACCTGCTTGAATGGACCATTCCATGGGCCCCAAAACTTGGAGAAGTTTTTTCCACTCTTTTCGGTCTTTTCACTCTCTTTTTTAATTTATTGATGGAGTTGTTTAGTCAGAAGTAAAAGAGCCTATGAGCAGATGAATATAATAAACCAAAAATCATATTAACCTAGCTTAAACTCTATAGGGTTACATTTTGCAAATTTAAAGTGAAAGCTAATCTTTGTGAAATTGACCATGTCATCAAATGAATCTTCCAAGCTTCAAAAGGAACTGAGATACACCACTTAAGACCTAGTCTATTTTAGTTCTTTGCACCCCACATCAGATGAAAAATAATAATTTCAAGAAGTGGATGTTTGAATCAATGGTTTTGTGATTTAACCAATGGATACAATTGTTATTTATATAGACTGCAACAATATCTGTTGTGGATATGGCCACTAAAAGGAATTGGCACGTGTTTATTCATAAAAAATACATGTCCATGTAATATGCCTCCTATCATGTTCAAAGACAACCCATCCTTGATAGCCATAGTTGGCCCAGGGGTGCCTGTTTTTAAATGTAGGTTTATGGTTTATGGACCATATAATATGCACATTAGCAGTTTATGTTCCCTTGGACACATATATATGAGGTATTGCATTAATAGAAGAAATATAATGTTAATCTATGTCCATTTTTCTAATTTTCTTTCATGTTGTAAGTTGTAACCTTAACTTGGGTGGAACAAAAGTTTAAGATGAGGGTAGGGCCAAGGAAAATTCAATTTTGACCCAAATAAAGAAGAAAACACGTGAGAGTCAAATGGAAGTAATCTCTGAATTGCCTACAAGAATGCTCAGTTTTGGGATTGGGATGCTCATATGTTCGAAGTAAAGTTTGAAGAATCAAAGTTGCATGTATTTTGTGATATAGGAAATATTGGAAGATCTCAACTAGAGCTATATGAAAGTTCACTTTCATACCAAAACTAAAGTTGTTTCTGATAGTGGCTACGGTTTGGAAGGGTAGGACACATGGTGCCAAACGGTCATGCCCACTCATAGCTTGATTGGGAGGGGCAAATCATGTCTAAGTGAGGAGCTTGACATGGCATTAATTAGCTCTTGACAAGAGCTATAGGAAAATGATTTTGCACGTCTCCAAATGTTTGCTGAAATCAAACTCCAATGTTTGTTGAAAATTAAAATAATTATTAAGAGAAAGTTAACAAAATACCTTTACTTTTATCAATCTTATCATCATACAAATCATGTTATTCTCTCTTTGTTTTGGTTTATGTCTATTATCTTCATAATTTAGTCTTATGAAATCACTCTTTTCTCTTTAGTCATTAACAAAAAAGAGTCAACTTGGAGCTCACAGCTATTTAACACAACCGAAAGTTCTAGTCACTTTTATTTAATACTCCTAAAGAATAGATGCACCTATCAAGTATTTGAATTAGTCAAGATTTAATTTTCACAAATTTATCCTATTGTTGTAGTCTTTCAATTTTTCAACTCTTTATACAAAGATAGACCTATCAAATTTCAAAGGTGGAATGAAAGTTTCAATGAATATTGTTCTTAATACCATTGTGGATCTAATTATCCCAAAATTTTGTTGGTCTGAGAAATAAACCTTTGACTTCAAATAAGTTTGGTAAAAATAAGGACAACATAAGGGGAATAAAGTTTCTCTGAAGTCACAATGTAAAAAAAGCCTTAGATTTATCTTCTTTGCTATATTTGTTGATAAAAAAATTGTTTCTCATCAATTTTAGGTAGTCAATTGGCATCCTGATGTGTATGTTGTACATCCTTTTAAGCTTAACTTCTACCTCTTCATATACAAATTCAAGTTATTTATTTATTTATCTATTTATATCTTTAAAAAAGGATGTTTGTTTGTTTATTATCCTGTTCATACTTAGATTTTGAGCCTAATTAATTGCTATCTACCCATCAATATGGACATGAAAAGTATCATATGTGCCTTTTCATGTCCATGACATCTATATTATGAAGTCTTCAAATTGTGTTTGTGTTTTTTTTAATGTGAGAATTGAAATAATAGTTAAAAATAACAATCCAATATGGTCACAAGGAATTAGGAATTGAAACAATAGTAATTCAACATGATAATGATAAATTGAAACAAGTCGATATGGCGATGAGAGAAAGTGAAATAACCAAAAAAAGGAAAAAGAGTATAAACTTGATCAAACATACGAAATCATCATGCATACACATGACGGTGCTTTTCTCCCTTTCTTAATTGTAACATCTATAGGAATCACGAGCATCCCAACAACTGTTATTAATTTAACGGTTGTTTAGTTTTTCTTCCCTAAACTGTTCTTAGTAAAAAGTTTGTAAACAATTAGCTAATTTTTTATAACTTGAATCTTCTGACTTGAGTATATTGGAAAAGACTATAGTGCCATCAACATAGACCATAGATCATTATGTTAACCCAAAAGTTCTTCTAAAGGCCTATCTTGCCAACTTCTTTTGACTTAACCAATATTCATCCGGCTTAAACATTGACAGTTTCATTGACATTTTGTTTACATTTCTTTTTGGTGAATATTCATCCCCTTAGATGAATATTCATTCATGAATGTGTTGTTCATTAGCAATCCATCAATATTTCATTGATCTTGTTTATCAAGCAACATTTGGCAACTATACACCTAATAAGCAAACAATAATATTGACTTGAACTAATCATGTTTAGAGAATGAGATTATGGGCAAAATGATACTTAATGATTGATTAAATGGAGTGATGACTGTTGAAACATTCATGTGGTTATAATGAACAATTTTAACAATCTGAAATAGAACTAAAATAGAAATCTGGAATTGGCATATGGAAATTCATTGCAAACTCATAAAGGTTGGGTTTTCATCCTGTTTCTGAGGTTAGATTCTTCATCAGGAGATGAATGTCAGGGTATGAAATTAAGCTAATTTGGAAACAAACTGTTATGAAGGCTAGTTTGTTGATGCAAGGATGGTTAGAAGAAGTCACATGCATGAAAGCTTGTCAGCATCTAATCTCTTGATTGGGTAAGCATCACATGTTTAAACCAGTGTTGGGTGCATATTTGCTTTTGGTAATACTTCAGGATCAGAGAATCACCAGTTCGAGTCACCACAAGAACCTCAATGAATCAACAGTTTTCATGAGAGAACCATTAAAAAATGACAATTTTGTAGGCACTTATTTATTTTTGTCATTTTTTTGAGAACCATGGTAATATATCAGAACAGGTAAAGATCTAACAATTTTGCGAGCAGTTAGTTAATGTTTCCAAAATTTTTGAGAACCATCCTAATATGTATGAACTGCTTCTTTGAATTGTATCACCGTCTATGAACCCTAAGAACCACCATGATAACTGGCAGGGGTTTGGTGCAATTTCTATTACCCACCCAACACTGGTTTTAACTTTGAACCCAGTAGCTACCAAGATGGAAAGAGAAAACAATTCTTAAATATGTCAACACAAACATGTGTCCAATGATATGCACCCCTGTAAAGACTTGAGATGCTCATTCAAGTATACAGATGTTGTGATGTGTTGAATGAGCAGAAAACAGTTGTCTGCATCGTTTGAAAACACTTAAAAAAATGTGCTGTCTTTCAAGACTGGAAGCTGAGTTAGGATTTACAGAGGAAGAACATCAAAGAGTGGTTTTCTCTTGGAGAACAGACTGGATTGTCAACTTTGCTTTGGTTGGGTGCCTGAGTAGAGATGGAGTGAAGAAACCTGTTGCTTGAAGCAATGTTGCAGAGAAGCATCTTGATGAAGCAGACAACAATGTCAAAGTCAGTTGGGCAGACTGTAGAAGCTGAAAAATCATTGACTGCCATACTTTTCTGTCTGCAACATCTTTTTGATCCATGAGTTTTCCTTCATTTTTCAATGTAAATTGGATTCTCTCTGATGGCACTGGAAGTGATTTTATGGCCTGATCCAACTAAGAGCTTTATCCACCACTGTTTCATCCACAAATGGTCGGAGTGTCCACATCATGCAGTAGTTTTGAAGAACTTCTGAGGACAAATCAAGCCCCAGGGCATCAACTATTTGCTCCTATTCAAACAGCCACAGAGATCACAATTTCAGCATAGAGAAACTGTCAGCAAAAAATACAGGGGAGAAGTTGAAGAGTCCAAAGCAATTGCAAATTACCTGCATACGCAAGTCTTGTTCAAGCATGCTGACTATGTCTGCCATCATTGTTACATAGTCAGACATGTGTAATCCCCTTGCTTTCATCCTTGGTGATGTCAGCTGTAAAGAATGTAATTCATCAATGGATTGCACACCAAAAACAATAAATCTTGTTGGCTCTTGGAACCATAAGCAACAATATAAGCCTATTCAATGGACTTTCACCTTTCAATCCAATTCAAAACACTGCACTCATGGTGACATGTTGAACCCAAGGTTACAACTCAATCCATCAGGACAGTGATTAGTATTGTCCTGCATCTGAACCAAAGTCCTCCACACTTCACAACATGCATAATCTTTTGAACAAGCACTACAACACCAATTCTAACCACAGGAACAAAATGACAGACTCAGACATGGATGCAGTCAGCAAGTCAAAATATGTTACTGCTGCATAAGCATACATTAGATTCCCATTGAAGAAAAAACACAAAAGATAGGCATATCTATATTCAGTGAGCAGCCAATACACTGTGGATCTCATTGGAATCAACTTTCCCTGAAGTTCAATTTTCTGCAGCTTATCTCACATCAAAAATACAAATGTTAACCTGCTGGTGAGATCCAGTATTGTGCACAACCTGCTCACTTGGACTTGCTGTAGGTCGAGAATCTTCAAATATGATGTCAGTTCCTGTCAAGGATACACTTTCCAGCTCCAAATTCAACTCCTCCTGCATGACTGCATTTGCTTGCTCCAATAGGCCTCGCATTTCTTCCATTATTCCTCCAGCTGAAATGAAAGCACACCATAATTGAGAGAGAGATCTGTGCCTTTTGTAGCAGCCATCAAACAAAGAACCACTTCCCAGGAGGTCTGAAGAACTTCATAAATATTTGACAGATTCACCTTCACTGAAAGGGTGGATTCAACTTAAGCATTCAGAAGAACTGCTTTGTGCACTGCCATTTTAATCCAGAACAAATAAACTGCTAACAGTGAGAAGGGCAGAGAAGGGTCAACAAGTAGCATTCGTGTCTGGGAGTCAAAATTACTACCATTGTTACATAAGGCCATTCAAATAGAACAATTATAGTCACAACTTGCATTGAGACTGCCAGTGATTAGTCGACAAATAAGAGGAAGATTCAGCATTCTCAATCCAGAAAAAAGGAGAGTAAGATGCTGGGAATGCATACCTTGCTCAATGTGGCTTTGAAGACCCTTCAGTGCACTGTCCACTGCCCATCCTTCACATGACGATAAAAAGAACCATCCCTTATTGATAAGGATAAGTGAAAAAAACCATTCAAGGACTAGTATCTATCATTCTAATCTTCCAGATGTTTTGTCTTCCTGGAGAGCTTGCTCAAAGAAAGGTGCCACTCAGGCATCTAGTGTGAAAACATACATGTATGAGATTGCAGAGAAAACTCCATAATAACAGTTTGAGGTAAGTATTGAGTCAGGTCTGGAATAAACCAGATCGAACATGACACAAATGAGTGCAGTCATAACCTTATGAGTACACACTCACAAAGTATTGGACCATCACCATCACCAATCACCATGATGAATAGCATTGACTAGCTGCTGTGACTTCTCCCCACTGAATTCATCAGCTCCCAATGGTGTGGGTGTAGATGAGTATATAACAATCTGCCTAAGATTTTAGCCAAGAATCATACAACAAATCTGCATCCTGAGTTTTCTGTTGCATGTTTTGTAGCAAAGGGGAGACTCAGTGATATTGGGTAGTCACAGACATAGTGTAGAAAAGACAGCAGGAGCAAAAACACTCACACTTGATGACAACAGAATGATCAGAGTGAACATGACGACAGCCCATATCTGTGTAAGTATCCAAGCGCTCACTGGGTGCACTTGCCATAACCTGTGCTAAGACGACTGATGCTTCATGGAGTGGTGGCCTCTGAAATGCCTCTGAACAACAACCACCGGACACAAATAAGTGCATCAAGAAATTGCAAAATGAAAACCCATCAGCAAGTTACAGCTGCAATGCCTCTGAACTGCCACAAGCAGACAAGAAAGTGCATCGAGATTTAGCAGAATGGATGCCATCAACAATTTACCTCTGAAATGCCACAACCAGAAGACAGGAAAATTGCACCAAGAATGTGAAAAATGAAATGCCATCATCAATTTCACCTCTCCCTCAAAGAGAGCTCAGAAATGTGAATCAAAATTCAAACCCTAAGAAGAGTGGAAGCCATGGATCAGCGATCTCTGAGAAGTTCTGTAGAGAAGTTTAGCCTTACCAAGTGCTTGCTGGAATCCAACAAGCATTTGGCTGCTCAATTTCTGAAGATCCTCCAAAGTCACTGCCCTGCTATCATCAACAGACAAACAAGGCGAGTAGGAAAATGCCAATATCAAGACCTGTATTGAATTTCTATGGAAGGATTCATTCAGAAACAAGAAACACTCAACTACTCTCTGCAGAGCAGAAGAAGACGAAGAATACAAACAAGAAGATGATGATGATGATGAAGAAGAAGAAAAAGACGACGAACAAAAGAGTGGAATTCAAGGATGCGCATTATTCAATCTGTGAAACCGTTCTTCTTGCAGCACTATTCAGTAGGAATCGATGTTCAAAGAATCGAACAACTCCAACAGAAGGAGACAAAAGACGAGCCTGCCGATGAAATGGTGGAAGATTTCTGAAACAGATTTGTCCATCACATCGTCCTCTTCCCCCCGTTCTTGCCTGCTCTTTTCTAGCACATCAGGATTAGGGCCAACACCACGATCGATTGCTCATCAGTAAAGCTTCTTTGATAAAGCCTTGTCGGTGCCCGTGGCCGCCCTGATCACGGCCTCGCCTGCAACCGATTGCGGGCCTGAACCCCCCGCACTTCTGCAAGTCAGATGTTCCTCGTCGCACTCAATCCAGCTGGAATGCAGGTCTTGTTGACAGGCTTGTGCAAGATGTGAGAGCCACCACACCTTCTTCTGGTCCCTCAAGAACGAAGTAAAGCCCTCACGCCTCAATGGAGTGGAGAGAGAGAGAAACAGCCACGGACAGACGGACAGACAGACAATGTGTAACTCCCGAGAAGGATGGCGGCCCGCAACAACTTCTGGAAGATGAAGAAGCTCTATAGTCATTTGTTGAAGGTGGAGACTCGATCGACGCGATCAGGGGATAAGCTTTTTTTTTCAGCTGTGCGTTGCTGACGACAATCTTTCTTGTTTTGAGCGTAACAGTTTCCATCTCTTTCAGATCCAGGAAACTCAAACTGTTGTTTTGGTTTTAAGCATTCTTATAGAATCTTCTGCCTTCCACACACGGCCGACGACTCCTGTGCGGACGAACGGACGGACTACTGTTCAGACTTCCAACACAATCTCAAGGAGTGTTGTGTGTCCTGTTGGAAGCCTATTGTTGCAAGCACATGAAGGACGGACGCCGAATACTCACGTGATCAATTTTTGTGCTCGGCTTTTGTTGTGCAGGACGTCCGGAAGACGCGAGTTCACATGTCCGAGCAGAACCAGACAAAACCGCAGGGCCCCGCCTCACAGATCAGAGAGATGTGAGTACCTGATTTGAAGGAATAGATTGCAACTGCAACACGATCCTCCTCCTCATCATCACCATCTCCTGTCAAAACCGGCACAAAAATGTGATGTCGTTGCTTTCTCTGCGTATGTTGATGACGGGATTTCTTCGAGATCCAGAAGAGACTCTTGAGATGGAGAGAGATGCGAAATTCTTGGCAAGGAGGCAGGAGCTGATGCAGTCAGCTCTAATTCTTGGACACACAAACTCGATCCCTACGCTGAATTTGAAGAGAGGGACAGCAGCACAGCAGCAGGAAGGCCTGCCGAAGGCTGGTCTACTCTTGGAGAGCCTGGTTTTCAATTCCAGGGTGCTGGTGGAACGAAGTCAAGGGGGTTACGTGGTGGAGAAGTCCAAGGCTGCTGCTGCTGATGCTTCGGATGCTAATCATTTCTGCAAGCAGCAGCAGCAGCAGCAGCTGCAGATGGAACACATGGCTACAGACGATTCTGGAAAGATGAGCACCAACAGCGGTTTCTCTGTGAAACAAGGTGTATGCCTTACCCCGTTTTGTTTTCGTACAAAGAGACTGCTCATCTCCATTTCACTGGCATTGCCTCTCTGCCATCTTTCTTCGGCAGTTGCACCTGAATTTGTACTGATCCTAAACACAGGGTGTGCATGGATTGCTCGCCATCTGATCATAGCAAACTTTCTATGAGGATCTTTGAGCTACTTAGTGATGGATATGTGGAAGCTTTTGGTGTGAGGTTTCTAATGGTGTTCGGAAAGTGGAGTGTGGCAGTCATCACAATTAGCTCATAGCACTGCATTGCAAGTGACAGATGAGCAATCTGCACACCAACAGGTTTCAGCTATTCTTTCTCAATTGCAGCAGCAGAAAAAGACTAGAAAGATGCAGAGAGAGAAGACACTGACAAATGCCATCAAGAACAGGGAAGTGAGCAGTTCAAGGATATAACAATTGATTCTTTCTTTGCACTTGTTGAAAACAGTAAAGAATGGTGTTTGGTGCTGGAAGGAGAAAGAAATAGTATATGCTTATGTTCATGTGTGACTTAAAAAATTCTACTTCTTTTCTTTGCACTCTGTGAAGCTGGAATGCTGATAGTTGTCGTTGCACTCTCTGCAGCAGCAGTCTTCAAGCAAGAGTTCATCATCTCTCACCTGAACAGCAAGCTGCTTTAGGACCTGTGCAATCTAATGGGGCTCTCAAACAGGACAGCACCTTGAAATGTTATACCCAGCAGAAGTACCAAAGCTTGTTGATGTTGCTTTCCCTGCAAACAATGTGCAATTTGGGGATCAGATGAATGATCTCAGGTGTTCAAAGTACAGGTTGTTTGTTGGCACTCATGAGTATTAGTTTCATCATCACCTTTGCCTGCTCTGAAGGTTGCTGCAGACACAGTAATTTCCCAAGGATCACTGGCACAAGAACTAACAAAGAAGTATGGAACATTCCCCTGAGATCCATCCAAACACGACCTCGTCAATGGCAGCACCAGCAGAAAGGCGAAGTGCAACTGTCAACAAAGTAATATTTCTCACCTCTGATGGAAAGCAATGTATGTTTCTCGTACCTGCCTAGACTTTTTGTGCTATTTTTGAATTGATGGTTCATTAGGAAGTCACCTTACCTGGTTCAGATCATGCTGGCACTAATATTTCTCACCTCTTGTGGAAAGCTATGTATGTTTCTCGTACCTGCCTAGGCTTTTCGTGCTATTTTTGAATTGATGCATCATTAGGATGTCACCTTACCTGGTTCAGATCATGTGCTGGCAATAGAAAAGCTCGTTGTCAAAAAAATGGTTGATGTGGTTGCTAGAGAGGCATGCAGGAAGAGGGAATCAGGAGCCAACTGTCCAATTGTTGGCAGATTCTTACTCTTGGCTGTGTCCTCAGTTGATTCAACTGAATCCAGTGGTGATTCCTGAATTGCAAGTGATCGAGGTGTTGATGCAGTGGTGGCAACTGCAGGACTGAATAAGGTGGACAAACAATTTCATCAATAAATTCCAATACTGAAAGAAGAGTGCTGTAAAGATCAGCCTATGCATTGTCATGAACATATCCCAAGAATCTCCACAATTAGGGGACCATGCAGAACAAAACCTGTACATGGATCATACCTGAAAACAAGGTCTGGCTTGCTGTCAACCTTGAATTTTACTCACTGGCAGTGGTAAACATCAGTTTTAAAGGCAAGCATAGCGAGCCTAAGTCACTGACGGAGAGCGAGGCACACTCACGCACTCAGAACTCCAAAAGGCTTAAACCCTTAACCCTAAACCTGGAAAAGAGAAGAAAGAGAAATACTTGCTCTTCATGCAGTGCACATCTTGGATACAAAAAACATTTGCATGCGAGAAGAAAAAAGCTTGGAAATCTTGAGAAATGTGATGGCATCGTCGAGAGGGAGGAGATTGGAGATCTGGAGAATGGGGATCGTGAAATACGCAGAAGCACTTGTGCTTCAGAACGAGCTAGTACAGAAGCGGCGAGTAGGCACGACTTGCGACACGCTCTTGTGTTTGCAGCATCCTCCAACTTTCACAGTCGGCAAGCGTCGGACGTTACACAACCTTCTGTCGACGCCTGCCGTTGTGAGGAGCATGGGAGCCGAGATTCACCAGACAGAGAGGAGGCGACATCACGTTCCACGGCCCGGGCCAGGCAGTCCTGTATCGTATCCTGTCTCTAAGAGACTTGAAGCTCGGGGTTCGCAAGTACTTGGAAGGCTTGGAAGACACCATGATCCGACTGTGCCATCTCTATGTCATCACCGCCAGAGGAAGAATGGTGAAGGAGACAGGCGTCTGGGTATCGGACAACAGGAAGAAGATCGGTGCTGTGGGCATCAGAGTCTCCTCTGGCAGCATCACTTCACACGGTCTGGCGTTCAACATAGCTCTGGATTTGAGGTTCTTCCAACACATCGTTCCTTGTGGAATCGCCGATAAAGAGGTCACGTCTCTCAGCATGAAAGCTTGAAAACCGCAACATACCCTTCACTTCATTTCATGCAGATTACCAAAAAGATTGAATACAAATATCGCAGCAAGAACTTCCTGAGTGGCTATTTGAAGGAAAGTTCTGAGTTCTTCCTCCACCACCACAATGCACTTCCATTGTTTCATCAAAGAAAAGGTTTGAGAAAATGACATTCCAGTTATTATCCATAACAATTGTAACTCTGTTAGCTCTAACATTGTGCAGCTGTCAGCTTTCTCTTCTGTTCTCCTTTGAGGAACATATATGTAGGTATGCACTATGTAAATATCTTGCTCCTTCCATCTTATAGTTATTTTTCTTGTCATTGTAAAATATGAATAAAGCTGTACATAGTTTTGGATTGCTATTTGACAATCATAGAAAGAAGTATCACTGAATTCACCAATTTTAGATTGAGAAACACAACAGCCAACCTCACTGTAAAATCTAATCACTTTTCACTGAGACCAATGCAGGCCTACTTGTTTTCCAGAGTCATAACTAAAAATGGGTCTATAAATGCCAACAATCAGCACTATAAAATGAATCATGGGTGTCATGATTGGATGGCTCTGATAATAAATGGGCCATTCGAAAAAGAAAGCTGGGATCACCAATAATCACTGCAAGAACAAAGACCATCATGGAAGTGATGAAATCACCTCACATCCCTTAACACGATTGCTCTTGCAGACAGTTTTGCAATGAACTTGGTGGCAGTATGGCAACCAAAGGTTTCTGTAAATTTGGAGTACAAGGAGGTGTTTTGATAAGCCCAATGCAATGGCCAGCTTTGCACTGTGTAGACACAGATGAAACACCTTTTCTTCTTCCTCAACATCATGCAGAACAATTCTGGTCTCTGGTGCATACCCAAGTTCATTCATCAACACAGAAAATCTCTCCAGCTCTACACAAATTTCAACAATTTGAAGATGCACTCGGTCATCTACAACAAATGTATGCACCTTCCCATTTATCTCAATCCAGCCATACCCTGGCTGTTTTCTCAAACGTTTTTCCAACCTCTGTTATTGAACACCTGCATCAGTGAGATCCCACTTGCCAGCAGCCACATAGATATTTGATAGAAGCACATAGCCTGCAACACTCATTTAGCACTATATTCTCCCATCTCCACATTACCAATGATTCTGCATGCACCAAGCAAGGCCATCCATACAGTAGCATTTGGTTCACAAGCCATCATCTTATTTCAGACAGCCAGAACAGCCAAGAAGGGCAATGATGCAGGTATGGCGCTCCACAGCTGCGGCAAAGCTGTAAATTAAACCCATTGATTCTAAGTAATCACGACTGCCTTCTTCAAGGGCCTCAATACTTGCACATGCATTCAGTGTCCCTACAAAGGTGGTGGTCACCGGCTGCACCCATTCACATTGTTGGAACAATCCTAATCCTTTCTGTGCTTGCCTACATTTCACATATCCCAGAATCATCATGTTACAAAGGACCACATCACATGTGGGCATGCTGTTGAAAATTTTCTCTGCATCCTCTATGCTCCCACATTTGGCACACATATCAAATGACCTGTTCATGAATACACCTACCTTCTTGGACACTCCCACAAAGGTGACAGAGTCTGGCTGCACACACACCTTTGCTTTGCATTTGTTGAAATAGATCCAATGCCTTCTGCCCTTCCCCACATTTCACATATCCCATAATCATGGAATTCCAAGAGACCACATCCTGCAATGACATCCCATTAAACACTCTCCTCACGTCCTCTATGCTCCCATGTTTGACATACATGTCAATGAGGCTGTTAAGATTTCACACTCACAACCCCTTTGAATATTCTTTGCATGGATGCATCTGCCCTCTTCAAGCACTTGTAAACTAGCACAAGCAGTCAAGACCAAAACAAGAGTGAATCTGTTAGGAATTGTGCCTTCTTTTTGCATTTGTTCAAAAAGCTCCATTGTCTTCTCATTATTGCCTCATCCTTATGCACCTTGCAAGCGTCACATTCCATGTGCAAATGTCTGATTGTGCAGTCTGTGATGCCATTGCAGCCAACTCTGCTTTCCACCCCATGGGGATTTCAAGTTGTTGAGCTAGAGTGCCTCCTGTGTCTCCTTATAGCTTGAAATCTGGGAATCTTGCATTCACAAATCCAGCTGGTAATCAAGCTTCAGCTGTGGATTGATCACAAGTCCAAGAATAGTTTTCTGACTTCCTGCATGAAAACAAGAGGATTGATTTCCAGCATCACAACTTGGTGAGGAGACAGACTAATCAAAAACTAGCAACCCAAGAACGCCTATAGTCCTGTATCAACAAGATTATTTTGATTTTCTACTTTCTCCCATCTGTGATCCAACCACTGTGAAGGAGCCGAGGGAAAAAATCTTGCCAGAGTTTTCTCCACAATCCTCTTCTGGCCTGCCACAAAAAAAGAAAAGAAACCAAATCAATTTTCTTTGTGCAATTTTGTTTTTAGAGTTTTCTAATTGGGTATTATGAGAACTTCTTAAAGTCTCCTTGGCGCCTGTTTTTTGGAATAAGTTGTCAACCTTCATGTAACCTTCGCCTACAAAGTGTTTTGGGCAATTTTAAGCTGGTGGGTTTTTGTAGTTTTGAATATGCTAGGTTTGGCCAACGAGGTATATCATCTGAAGCTTTTTTTGTCAAGTAATAAAGTTGTCCATAAAGTAGGCACTCAGGAAAAAGGACAGAGGGGATGAAACTCAGTTTACCACCAACATTGGTGGAAAAACTAGTTTGGGTACCAGTTATTTCGTTTTGTAAAATTTCATTCCCAATTACACATTTGTGGCCCTCTTATGCTGAAACTGGTCCTTCTCGCCCCCAATCGCCCGACTTACGGATAACAATTAGCATTTCAATTAAATTTAATAATATTGTCCTGTTGGAATTACCCAATTAGCATGTCTTCTTTCTATGGCTATATTCATGACTTGAGGACAAAAACCGAATTCATTTGCATGAATATTGGGTCCTTTTTCCTTTTCCCCAATGCTCATGGACCCATGAATTTTTTTGATACTACACCTGTCAAACTACTCATACAAAATATTCTCAATATCTTGAAATTAGAAAAACTAGGCTGGTACCATCCTTTCATTTTGGGCAAAACCAGTGTTGGGCAGTTCTTATTTTTGTGAGAACCGTTGGTTCCAGTTCTTAAGATAAATTCTAAGAACTGATCTGGTTTTCCTGCCAAATTTGAAAGAATCGACCAAGGTATTAAGTTTTTGTTCTCAAAATGCTGGTTCTCATAAGTTGGATAACAGCTGGTTATCTAAGGCGGTTCTATCCAATGTTGGGATGTTATTGCTTTTTTAATAATTGCTGGGTAGGTTTTTTTTCTAAAATTTTGGGGATCACATAGGTTACCAATATCAATGTAAAAAATTGAGCATTTGGTAGGTTATCAAATAATCAATTGAGAATCTCTAGTTAACTTATTGATATACACTGGTTAAAATATTTTTTAAACTATTTTTTAAAAATTAAAACTGAAAAAATATTTAAATTTTTTTTTGTATTAGTGTTTAAAGAGTGATAACCTACCTGGATGATAATTGGGTCATCCATGTAGATTATTAGATTTTGAAAACTCAATATCAATTTAACCAATTAAAAAAAATTGGCTTGATAACTGGGTCAAAACTCATCAACTGGCCAACACCGACTCGAACTTCTTACAAGCAAAGTGAAATTATATTTTCCCATTTGAAATTCAAGAGAATTACAAAAAATATTGAAAATAATCAATGATGAATGTCTACTGTGCTCAAAATGATAAAAACATATTTCCATCATATTTTTATAATAATTAATAATTAATCTGTTTAAAACACCCCCAAAAAAAAAAAAGTATTTCCATCATATACCCAAAATATGTGGGCTATTCCCTTGTCCTAGGCCCTTTATTCCAGGAATTCCCCTATTATGGGGCTTCACCTTACACAAAAAGGGTTAAAGTTTGTTTGTAGTTTGTACTCCATAAAATTGCTGAACCTTTTCACAAGCAAAGATCTTAAATCGAAACCAATGTCACCAAAGAGCCACTTTCAAGGTCCATTACAAGTTACAAAAAGGTTAACCGACATCGCCCTCCCAATGTATACCTTATTCTTGCCTCTTTGTTGACCTTTTCAACTTGTAGAACAGCCTATATTTATAATATTTTGCATGATATTTTTTTAAAAAATTAGATTGCAATGTATGACCTTATATGGCAAAAAAAAATCCTCCTCAAAATAATCCATAAAGAAAGATTCCACATTATTTCATAATATGTTTAAAACAAAGGGCAATTTTTGTTGAACTTTTCTTAAAATTTCTGGGGGGCTCTTGCAAGCAGCTTACTTGGAGCTTAGGTAAGTACTGAGAGAAATTTCCAAGTATATTTGGAGGGCATCTTATATTCATGAATATCCCTCTTTGGGGTAGGGGTGAAGGGGGTGGGGGTTGAATTTTTTTGGATTTTTGTTGTTCCCATCAAATTCCCAATGTATTCCCAATGTGTTCCTTAACATATTCTTAATACCACCTCACTTCATCTCATATCCTTTGCCCTAAGTTCCATGCTTGTAACTTGTATAAGGAGCCCAAGAGGAGGGGACAACAATATACTTACTGTAACCTAAGGTCAGTTTCCACATGGACTAAGTGAATAAATATTTTCATTCGAAAAATCACTTCTTTTTTAAATTTGAAGTTATAATTATTTCTATTATCTACTGATATTTTCATATGAGTAGTGAAATTATTCAGTGTGTAACCTATGATAATCATAATGATTTTCAACATGTCAATTTCATAATTTTTCACAAAAATTCATTTCACTATTTTGAGGATTATTGAAGAGAGAATGTTCCATAAAGCTTTATTAAGAAACACACTACAAATTAGGGAAATGTACAATGGAGTAAAATTAAGGAAAAGGGAGAAGTGACAAGACAGGTTTAAAATAACCATGAAAATCTCTCCATGTCCATAACCAATCACTTGTGTTAGGTTGGCCATATTTATATGTCATAAAATCAACGGCTTGCAATAAATTAGCTATGGTGATGGAAAGTGTGTCTTGAAGGGGTGGAAGTTGGGAAGTAGCTAAGCCCATGGCTACCACCTGACTTAAGATGAAAGATGTTTACATCCTTTGCAATGTGGTCGAAACTTTTTGACAAAGAAAAGTGACGAAAGTAAAAAGATGAAGGCCTTTTAGCCCTTTCAAGCTCCAAATGGTATTGGCACAATCGTGTAAAAACACATTGGCATGTTTGTGTAAGCAACTAAATACTTAAATTGTTAAGGGAAGAAATTCATTAATGGGGTGCTGATTGTGATAATTCTTTTTCTTGGCTTGAATTCTATCAAAGGCAGTAAATCTTTGAGTTGTGCAAGATTAAGGAAGTAAATCCACTTGCGTTGGGTCGACAATGACAACGTCGATTAAAGTGCGAATGCCCTATTTGGTAAGCACAATGTCAACTCATTGATGAAAGGAGTTGAATGTGGTTGAAAGAAGTGCATGTAATTGTTCTGGTCCCACATGGAAACCAACATTTCGCCCAATGGCAACAAAGGTGTCATGAATTGCATCATGGGTTCCAATGCATTCATTGTCATGAACATAACATAAAAGGTGGATACCCATAGGGTTGATGGGATGTGTGCACACACATCGAAGGATGCATGTAGTTGAAGGATGGGGTAATCCAAATTGCATACAAAGTGTTGTGGAAAAAATTGGGAAAAATAATCAAAAGGTTGGGAAGACTAGTTGAGTTGTAAACCAAACATTCACCCCTAGGCCAGAACATGATAAAATTCAAACACGATTGGCCTCAGATGTCCCATCAAAGAACATGATGAAAAGGGTATGATGGTGTAAACACTTTGAAATGGAATTTTGAAATTGAACCATTTGTTGTTCAATGAGTTGTTTACACGAAAAAAAACATGCATGAGCAAAAGGTGGTAGAAATCACATGTTGTTTTGAAGTGTTATTGGAAAGGAAATGTGTTGTTGTCGACTCATGCTAAGGCTCCAAGAAGGAAAGGACGTTGATCAACCATAAACTTAATAGCTATGACTAAAGCAATAAGGGCCCAACCGCCTAAATAAACTATTGGGGTGATGATGGATGTCAATATGAACCCAACACCACTAAAAGTTATTAGGAGGGAAGCTTGATTACGAAATTAAAATCTTTCTAAGTTATCAAAAGATCTTAAACCCAAAAAACATCCAAACATTTGAAGGAAAAATGAGTCAAAGGAAATAATGGATTTTATGAAAGTGAAAAATGGAGGTGTGCATCGTAAAAAAACACAATGGACATTGCATGAAACAACAAATTAAAATTTCACTTGAACATCATCCATTTTAGGGAAAAGGTCCACATGTTAAGAATCCTCTTGCAAGGCACCTTTGATGTAGGATGACGTTAAAAATTAAGGTGCCCCAACAAAACCCCCAAAATTCTAATTCCTTTGGATGGGGTGGTAAATTGGGATGGAATGTTGAAATTTGATGGTAATTTAAAGGGTGACCATGCAACACATTTTTGAGATTGAATAAAAAGACCTATTGCACAAAATTTGGTCTGGAAGTGTTCATAAGCAGATGATACAATTGAAGGAGGGACCTATGATGTCAATGTCATCTATAATGGATGAAAATAGACAAGAGGAAAAATGACTAACTGTAGAACATAAAATCCTAAAATAGGCTAAAACGAATAATGCCCCCTTCAACAAAAACTAACCTTCCGTAAGGTAAGGTACCTATTTTTGATGCAATCCAAAATTTGATTAATTTCTTTTGGTGATGGGTCAATCGATAATGCCTATCACAAAAGAAAAGAAATTGAACTTTGGGGATCATTACAACTAATTAATATGAATTACCCTACTCATTCCATCATTGAGCCCTTTTCAATTATACTAGTGTGACCTATGCCATTGACTCAAGTGTGAACATGACCTTGACAATAAAGCTCAAATTTTCAAATGTGAAAAAACTAAAATGAAAATTTCATATTTTATTTCAAAAATTACCCAAAATTAAATATCTCTTGCACTTAATGTCTAAAAGGTATGAAATCGCCTCCAAGATATATCATTCATCAAGAGCTTTCTAACAGTAACTTGTGTCAATTTCAATAATTTTTTATTGTTTATTCTTTTAATTTTAAAAATAAATTATTCAATATTCAATAACTCTTGCACTGTAAATCTAAACACTACCAAACACGATTGGAGCACCTCTACTCATTGAGGCATTCCAAGTTCCAACCAGAACAAGAACATTGGGCAAGGGCACCCTGGTTTGGGAGATCTCAATTCTCAAGGTGACGAACAAAACGAACTTCCTTCCCTAATACCTAAGGGCTACAAATGTTTCTTGGGCGTCCGTTGAGATGTACTTCAATTGCAACTTTCTAGGAATATTTTATTGACCCAACCGGCTGAGAATTGTTTTTGAGGCATCTTCAGGCACAAAGAAATAAACTCCCCAAATAGGGGCAGCTAATGAGGGGGATTGGATTTTGGGGCGTGGTGGGGTTGGATTTCGTGGTTAGTTGAAAAATGGCAATTAACATGATAATGGGCCTATGAAGAACAGCTTGAGTTCAAGCAATAAATAATTACCCACAGTTTATAAATGGGGTATTAGGCCAGGTTGAAAATGGTGACAAACAGTTTTGGATATAGAAATTTTACACAGCCAATGGGAAGGCTCAGCATGCACTCATGATGGGCCCTTTTTTCGTCTTGGGGGAGTTTTTTTTTGGCTTTTTTCCCTTGTTCCCAACGTGTTCTCAACTTGTTCTCATCAAGTTCCCTTAAGGTTCCCCAAGTTGTTCCGTAAGGCGTTCCCAATAGCACCTCAATTTTATCCCATATGGTTTTGCCCGAAGTTCAACTGTCAATGTATATAAACTGAAAGATAGGCTTCCGGAGAATACAGATGTTTGTATTTTGCAACTGGGGGTTCAAAGGGATGATTCCATTGGGGGAGTGCCCAGTGTTCCAAGAAAAATGCTGATGGGCCAATAAATATGGCTCTTTCCAAAAAAAAAAAAAAAAAGTTACTAGAGCACCCATGAACTAATTAATACAAATCACAATTA